>MDTD01078820.1_pt1 | contig 23279 bp, 22 predicted proteins | sample 811221 | NCBI WGS metagenome assembly MDTD01 (sample SAMN05326646, study PRJNA326480) | marine metagenome | isolation source: seawater | place: Pacific Ocean: South West | collected 2011 | reverse complement strand
TGCCAGCGCCGATGATACTACCCACCCGGGTGGAAAAGTAGGACACCGCCGAACACACCTTAAAACCGGTGCCCCCCAACACAGTTGGGGGGCACCGGCCATTCGTGCACCCCAAATACGGCAGCAATACATTCAGCCCGCAGTTTCCTTTTTCCGATTCTTTTCGCCATCGAAATTTCGCCGCGCAATTCGGCAATTGTGAGCCCATCCGCCGAGCCCGTATCCTTTTCCCCGTGCCCAACGACAACCAGGGCGGCCGCAGCGACCGCAGACCGCACCGCGGGTCCGACGGCGGCCGGCCGGGGCCCCGGCGCGATCAGCGCTCGGCGCCGCGGCATTCCGGTCCGCAGCGGGCCCGCCCCGCGCAACCCCAGCACAACGAGCAATCCGGCAGCGGCGCACCGCCGATCCCCGCCGAGATCGAGGCCCGGCAGCTCGCGCCCGAGGTGCGCCGCGAACTGACGACGTTGGACCGCAGCACCGCCGACTTCGTCGCTCGACACCTGGTAGCAGCGGGCGAGTTGCTCGACGAAGACCCCGAAGCCGCACTGGCGCACGCACGGGCTGCCCGAGCCCGCTCGACGCGTATCGCCGCTGTCCGGGAGGCGGTGGGCATCGCCGCCTATCAGTGTGGCGACTGGTCACAGGCGCTGGCCGAACTGCGGGCGGCACGTCGCATGGGGAGTCGCTCACCGCTGTTGGCGCTCATCGCCGACTGCGAGCGCGGGGTGGGCCGCCCGGAGCGAGCCATCGAACTCGCCCGCAGCGACGACGCCGCCCAGCTCACCGGTGACGATGCCGACGAGCTACGCATCGTCGTGGCCGGTGCCCGTTCGGATCTTGGCCAGCACGAGCAGGCGCTGGCGGTGTTGTCCACACCGCAACTCGATCCGTCGCGCACGGGGCAGACCGCGGCTCGGCTGTTCTACGCCTACGCCGACACGCTCCTGACGCTGGGCAGGCCCGAGGAGGCGCTCCAGTGGTTCCTGCACGCGGCGGCGGCGGATCTCGAGGGTGCAACTGATGCCGAAGAGCGCATCACGGAGCTGTCCTGAGTGAGTATCCTTGCCCAGCAGCATGATTGCCTGCTGCTCGACCTCGACGGCACCGCGTTTCGCGGGCATCAGCCGACCCCTGGGGCAGTCGAAACGCTGGCCAGCCTGGACTCCCGGATCCTGTTCGTCACCAACAACGCCTCGCGAGACGCCGCGCAGGTAGCCGAGCATCTCAACCAGCTGGGCTTCACCGCCCGCCCGCAGGATGTCGTGACCAGCGCCCAGAGCGCGGCCAGACTGCTCGCCGATCAGCTGGCTCCGAACGACCGGGTATTGGTCGTCGGCACCGACGCGCTGGCTGGTGAGGTGAGCGGCGTCGGACTGACCCCTGTGCGTCAGTTCGCCGACGAACCCGTCGCCGTCGTGCAGGGCCACTCGACCGAGACCGGCTGGGCTCAGTTGGCCGAGGCGGCACTCGCCATCCGGGCGGGGGCGCTGTGGGTGGCCGCCAACGTCGACAAGACCCTGCCCTCGGAGCGGGGGTTGCTGCCCGGCAACGGGTCGATGGTCGCCGCGCTGCGCACCGCCACCGACGTGGAACCCCAGGTGGCCGGCAAACCGTCACCGGTGCTGATGTCAGATGCGTTGGCTCGTGGCGACTTCCACTCCCCGTTGGTGATCGGTGACCGCCTCGACACCGACATCGCCGGCGCCAACGCCGCCGAGCTTCCCAGCCTCATGGTGCTGTGTGGAGTCAACACAGCCGCCGACGTGATCTGGGCGGTTCCGCACGAACGCCCCAACTACCTCGGCGAAGATCTGCGCGCGCTGCTCGCTGGAGCCGATACGTTGCAGGTGTCGCCGCACCCGGCGTGGCGGGTCGAGCTCGACGGCGCGAGGGTGACGGTTCATGCCACCGGGGAGGACCCCGGGGACAGCCTGTCGGTGGTGCGCGCCGTCGCCGCCGCGGTGTGGGCGGCCGAGCGCGACCGCGACGATCGCCGCGGCATGATCGCCGGCGCCGACGAGACGGCCCGACAGGCCGTGCAGCGGTGGTCGCTGGCCCCGCCCACGATCGACTAGCGTGAACCACGAGATGACCAACGATCCCGACCAGATCCGCGCCCAGGTCGCCGAACTGCTGGGTGAGCCCACCGATGCTGCTTCCTCCGATCCGGCGGCCGAGCTGGATTCGCTCGTCGTGCGCCTGGAACAGGCGCACGACGCGTTGGTGCGCGCGCTGGAATCGGTCGAGAAGGGCTGATCCGCGTGACGCGGCGCGCTCGGGTGGACGCCGAACTGGTACGACGCGGACTGGCCCGGTCGCGCCAGCAGGCCGCCGAACTGATCGGTGCCGGACGGGTCAGCATCGATGGGATGCGCGCCGCCAAGGCGGCGACGGCCATCCCGCTCAGTGCGAATCTGACGGTCGAAGGTTCCGACGAGCGCACTTGGGTGTCACGGGGTGCGCACAAGTTGATCGGGGCCTTGGATGCCTTCTCGATCCAGGTGGGCGGGCGCCGCTGTCTGGATGCCGGCGCCTCCACCGGCGGTTTCACCGAGGTATTGCTGGATCGAGGCGCCCGCGAGGTCGTCGCCGTCGACGTCGGTTACGGCCAGCTGGCATGGGCGTTGCGCACCGACCCGAGGGTGACCGTCATGGAACGCACCAACGTCCGGGAGCTGGCGGCCGCGGCCATCGGCGGCCCGGTCGACCTCGTCGTCGCGGACCTGTCTTTCATCTCGCTGGCCACCGTGCTCCCCGCACTGGCCGCGTGCGCCGATCCGGCGGCCGATATCGTTCCCATGGTGAAGCCTCAGTTCGAGGTCGGCAGGGACCGCGTCGGGCCCGGTGGCGTCGTCTCCGACCCGGCGTTGCGCGTCGACGCCGTACTCTCGGTGGCCCGGCGTGCCGCTGAACTGGGCTGGTCCGCCGTGGCCGCCGTGGCCAGTCCGCTGCCGGGGCCCGCCGGCAATGTGGAGTACTTCCTGCGGCTGCGCAGTGATGCCGAACAGCACGATGACGCCGTGCAGGCCGCGGTGCGCCGCGCTGTCGACGAGGGGCCGCAGTGACCGGACCCGACACGCCCCGCACCATTCTGCTCGTCGTGCACACCGGCCGCGAGGACGCCACCGAAGTGGCCCGCCGCGTCGAAAAGGTGCTGGGTGACAACGGGATAGCTCTGCGGGTGCTCTCGGCCGAGGCCGTCGACCGCGGCCCGGTGCACCTCGCCCCCGACGACATGCGTGCGCTCGGCATCGACATCGAAGTCGTCGATGCCGAAGAGCGAGCAGCCGAAGGGTGCGAGCTGGTGCTGGTGCTCGGTGGCGACGGCACGTTCCTGCGTGCCGCCGAACTGGCCCGCAACGTGGAAATCCCCGTCCTGGGCGTGAATCTGGGGCGGATCGGGTTCCTGGCCGAAGCCGAGGCCGAGGCGATCGACACGGTGCTGGATCACGTCATCAACCGTGACTACCGCATCGAAGAGCGAATGACCCTGGACATCGTCGTGCGCGCCGGCGGGGAGGTGCTCGACCACGGCTGGGCGCTCAACGAGGCCAGCCTGGAAAAGGGTCCGCGCCTCGGGGTGCTCGGGGTCGTCGTGGAAGTCGACGGCCGGCCCGTGTCGACGTTCGGCTGCGACGGCGTGCTGGTCTCGACGCCGACGGGGTCGACGGCCTACGCGTTCTCGGCGGGCGGTCCGGTGCTCTGGCCTGACCTGGAGGCGATTCTCGTGGTGCCCAACAATGCCCATGCGTTGTTCGCGCGCCCGATGGTGACCAGCCCGGACGCGACGATCGCGATCGAGATCGAGGCCGGTGGCCACGCGGCGTTGGTGTTCTGCGACGGCCGCCGCGAGATGCTGGTTCCCGCCGGCGGACGGTTGGAAGTGACCCGGTGCGCCACACCGTTGAAGTGGATCCGCCTGGACAGCGCGCCGTTCACCGATCGCCTGGTACGCAAGTTCCGGTTGCCGGTCACGGGGTGGCGCGGGCAGTAGTGCTATCCGAGATCCGCATCGAGTCGCTGGGCGCCATCAGCGCCGCGACCGCCGAATTCGACGGTGGGCTGACCGTGCTCACCGGCGAGACCGGCGCAGGCAAGACCATGGTCGTCACGGGGCTGCACCTGCTCGGTGGATCCCGCGCCGACGCGACCAAGGTCAGGTCGGGTTCAGACCGCGCCGTCGTCGAAGGCCGCTTCACCACAGCCGAACTCGGTGCGGGGGTGACCGCGCGGGTGGAAGAGATCCTCGACTCCTCGGGTGCCGACCGCGACGACGACGGCAGCGTCATCGCCGCGAGATCGGTCAACCGGGACGGCCCCTCCCGCGCCTACCTCGGAGGTCGCAGCGTCCCGGCGAAGTCATTGAGCGGATTCACCAACGAGCTGCTGACCCTGCACGGACAGAATGACCAGCTGCGGTTGATGCGGCCCGACCAGCAACGCGCCGCGCTGGACCGCTTCGCCGACGTGACCACGCAGCTGGCCCGGTACCGCCGACTGCGCGACGACTGGCTGGCCGCCCTCCGCGACCTCGAGGATCGGCGCCGGCGTGCCCGGGAACTGGCCCAGGAGGCCGACCGTCTGCACTTTGCGCTCGACGAGATCGACGCGGTGGCCCCGCAACCGGGAGAAGACGACGCGCTGGTCGCCGACATTCGCCGGCTCTCCGAACTGGACGCGGTGCGCGACGCGGTGCAGACCGCGCGCGCGGCGTTGGCCGGCGACGGCGACGACGCGGTGGAGAGCTTCTCGGCTGCCGGCGCGGTCGGGCAGGCCCGCTCGGCGCTGGAGACGAGCAACGATGCCGAGCTCAAAGCGTTGGCCGAGCAACTCAACACGGCGTTGACCGTCCTGGTCGACGTATCCGCGGAACTAGGGCGCTATCTGAGTGAACTGCCCTCGGATGCCAGCGCGTTGGAGACCAAGCTGGCCCGCCAGGCCGAACTGCGCACGCTGACCAAGAAATACGCCGCCGACATCGACGGCGTGCTCGCCTGGGCGCAGGAGTCGCGTGATCGGCTTGTCCAGCTCGACGTGTCCGAGGACACCCTCGCCGAGCTGGCCCGCCGGGTCGACACCTTGCAGGGTGAGGTGGCCGCAGCAGCGCAGAGCCTGACCAAGGTGCGGGTCAAGGCCGCCAAAGGATTGGCCAAAGCGGTAACCGAAGAGCTGGCCGGGTTGGCGATGGCCGGGGCGGAGTTCAGCATCACCGTGACACCGCTGGCCGCCCGTGCCGATGACAGCGCCCCGTTGGTCCTGGCGTCGGGGGAGTCGGTGCACGCCGGCCGTGACGGGGTGGACGCGGTGGAATTCGGCTTCGCCGCCCACCGGGGCTCGGACCTGCTGCCGCTGAACAAGAGCGCATCGGGCGGCGAGCTGTCGCGGGTGATGTTGGCTCTGGAGGTGGTGCTGGCGGCGTCCACCGAGGGCACGACCATGGTGTTCGACGAGGTCGACGCCGGAGTGGGAGGGCGTGCCGCCGTGCAGATCGGTCGCCGGTTGGCCCGCCTGGCGCGCACCCATCAGGTCATCGTGGTCACCCATCTGCCGCAGGTCGCCGCCTACGCCGACATCCATCTGGTCGTCGATGCCGGCCTCGACGGCGGGGGCGGCAGCCGCGGCCGCGCGAAGTCCAGTGGCGTGAGACGCCTCGACGACGAGGACCGGGTCGCCGAGCTGGCCAGGATGCTGGCCGGACTCGGGGAGTCCGACAGCGGCCGCGCACACGCGCGGGACCTGCTCGATGCGGCACGCGCCGACCGGGAGCAACCGGCCTGAGGGTGTGACTAGTGTGAAAAGAATAAACTTCTGAGGCTGCTGTTACGGCGCGCCTCCGACGCATACCGGCTGACACTGGACAGAATCGCCGCATGAAGATGTCAGCGTTGCTGTCCCGTAATGCCAGCTCACGCCCGGGTATCACGGGCACCGCCCGCGTTGACCGCGACATCGACAAACTGTTGCGCCGCCTCAGCCCCGGTGACATCGCCGTGATGGACGCGCAGGACCTCGATCGCGTCACCGCCGACGCCCTCGTCGAGGCGAACGTGGCTGCCGTGGTCAACGCCTCGTCCTCGATCACCGGCCGCTACCCCAACCTCGGCCCCGAGGTCCTGGTCGCCAACGGCATCACCCTGGTCGACGAGACGGGTGACGACGTCTTCAAGAAGGTCAAAGACGGCGCCCGAATCCGGATCAACGAGGGCGGGCTGTATTCGGGTGACCGCCGCCTGGCCCTGGGCACCGAACGCACCGACGCTGATATCCACGAACTGATGCAGGAAGCCAAGGGGGGCCTGGTCGCCCACCTGGAAGCCTTCGCGGGCAACACCATCGAGTTCATCCGAAGCGAGAGCCCACTGCTGATCGACGGCATCGGCATTCCCGACATCGACGTCGACCTGACCCATCGGCATGTCGTAGTGGTAGCCGAGGAGCCCTGTGCCGCAGCCGATCTCAAAGCACTCAAGCCGTTCATCAAGGAGTACCAGCCGGTGCTGGTCGGAGTCGGCGGCGGTGCCGACACGCTCCGCAAAGCGGGTTACCGTCCCGCGCTGATCGTGGGTGACCCCGAGACGATCAGCGCCGAGGTGCTGCGCTGTGGCGCCCAGGTGATCCTGCCCGCCGACGCCGACGGCCACGCCGCCGGCCTGGAACGCATCCAGGACCTAGGAGTGGGCGCGATGACGTTCCCGGCGGCCGGTTCCGCTGCCGACCTGGCCCTGCTGCTGTGTGATCACCACGGCGCCGCACTGATCGTCACCGTCGGACACACCGCCTCGATCGAGGAGTTCTTCGACCGCACCCGCCAGCAGAGCAACCCGTCGACCTTCCTGACCCGGCTCAAGGTCGGCGAGAAGCTGGTCGACGCCAAAGCCGTTGCCACGCTGTATCGCAGCCGGGTGTCCGGCGGCGCGATCGCCCTGCTGGTACTGGCGATGCTGGTGGCCGTGATCGCCGCATTGTGGGTCTCCCGCGCCGATGCGGCGGTGCTGGAGTGGGTCGCCGAATACTGGAACCGGCTCACCCTCTGGGTGCAGAGCCTGGTCGCCTAGGAGCCCACCGTGATCTCGTTGCGTTCACATGCCATCTCCCTGGCCGCAGTGTTTCTGGCGCTGGCCATCGGGGTCGCGCTGGGGTCGGGGCTGCTGTCGAACACTGTGCTCTCGGGACTGCGCGACGACAAGAACGAGATGCAGAACCAGATCGACACGCTCACCGACGAGCGCAACGCGCTCACCGAAAAGCTCAGTGCAGCCAACGATTTCGATGCACAGATGGCTCCGCGCATCGTCAGTGGCGCGCTCGCGGACAAGTCGGTGGTGGTCTTCCGCACGCCCGACGCCGCAGACGACGACGTCGAAGCGGTGTCACGTCTGGTCACCGATGCCGGCGGCCGCGTGACGGGAACGATCGGACTGACCCAGGAGTTCGTCGACGCCAACTCCGCGGAGAAGCTGCTGTCGGTGGTCAATTCGCCGATCGTGCCGGCGGGTGCACAACTGAACTCCGCGACGGTCGACCAGGGCTCGCAAGCCGGCGATCTGCTGGGCATCGCCCTGCTGACCGCGGGTCCTGACGCCCCGCCGGTCGATGACACCCAACGCGACACCGTGCTCGCCGCGCTGCGCGACACCGGCTTCATCAGCTACGGCCCCGAGCGGGTCGGCGCGGCCGACACCGCATTGGTCGTCACCGGCGGCGCCCTCGGCGAGGATGCAGGCAATCAGGGGGCCACCGTGGCCCGGTTCTCCGGCGGCCTGGCCCAACATGGAGGCGGCACCGTGCTGGCCGGCCGGGACGGTTCGGCCTCGGGAACCTCCGCGATCGCGGTGACCCGCTCGGATGAGGCCCTGACCAGCACCGTCAGCACTGTCGACGATGTCGGCAGCAGCGCGGGCCGCATCACCTCCGTGCTCGCCCTGAGCGCTCTGATCAATGGTCGCGAGCCCGGCCAGTTCGGCATCGGTCCGGGCGCCGAAGCCGTCACGGTGCCCCGCTGAGCGTGCTCGCCCGCGTGTCAACAACGCGGTGTCGCGGTCGGTGTTAGGGTGGGGTTCCGTGGGTCGGCAGGCCCCAACCGGGCTTGATCTCGACGGAAGCCCAACCCCAGTAAGCCCTGCCCGTCGTCACGGAGGTCGCACTTGCCCGCGCTACGCAAGCACCCGCAAACCGCGACAAAGCATCTCTTCGTCACCGGTGGCGTGGTCTCCTCGCTGGGCAAGGGTCTGACCGCTTCCAGCCTCGGTCAGCTGCTCACCGCACGCGGCCTGCAGGTGACGATGCAGAAGCTGGACCCCTATCTCAACGTCGACCCCGGCACCATGAACCCGTTCCAGCACGGTGAGGTGTTCGTCACCGAGGACGGCGCCGAAACCGACCTCGACGTCGGTCACTACGAGCGTTTTCTGGACCGCAACCTGTCCGGTTCGGCCAATGTGACCACCGGCCAGGTGTATTCGTCGGTCATCGCCAAAGAGCGCCGCGGCGAGTACCTCGGGGACACCGTGCAGGTCATCCCGCACATCACCGACGCGATCAAAGAACGCGTGCTGGCCATGGCCGAGGCCGACAGCGACGGCAACCGCCCGGATGTGGTGATCACCGAGATCGGGGGCACCGTCGGTGACATCGAGTCGCTGCCGTTCCTGGAGGCGGCCCGCCAGGTGCGCCATGAGGTGGGCCGGGAGAACTGCTTCTTCCTGCACTGCTCGCTGGTGCCCTACATGGCGCCCTCCGGAGAACTGAAGACCAAACCGACGCAGCATTCGGTGGCCGCGCTGCGCAGCATCGGTATCACTCCGGACGCGCTGATCCTGCGTTGCGACCGCGACGTCCCCGAACCCCTCAAGAACAAGATCGCGATGATGTGCGACGTCGACGTCGACGGGTGCATCTCCACCCCGGACGCACCGTCGATCTACGACATCCCGAAGGTGCTGCACCGCGAGGAGCTCGATGCCTACGTGGTGCGCCGGCTCAACCTGCCGTTCCGGGATGTGGACTGGACACAGTGGAACGACCTGCTGCGCCGGGTGCACGAGCCTCGCGAAACCGTGCGGGTCGCGCTGGTGGGCAAGTACATCGACCTGTCCGACGCCTACCTGTCGGTGGCCGAGGCACTGCGTGCCGGCGGATTCGCCCACCACGCGCGGGTGGAGATGCGCTGGGTGGCCTCCGACGACTGCGAGACCGACGCCGGAGCGGCGGCGGCGCTGGCCGACATCGACGGGGTGCTGATCCCGGGCGGTTTCGGCATCCGCGGCATCGAGGGCAAGATCGGCGCGATCCATTACGCCCGCCGGCGCAAGCTGCCCGTCCTCGGTCTGTGCCTGGGGCTGCAGTGCATCGTGATCGAAGCCGCCCGCTCGGTGGGTCTGACCGAAGCCAACTCGGCAGAGTTCGACCCCGCCACCCCCGACCCGGTGATCTCGACGATGGCCGACCAACGCGACGCCGTGGCCGGTGAAGCCGACCTGGGCGGGACGATGCGCCTAGGTGCCTACCCGGCGATGCTGGACGCGGGTTCGGTGGTCGCCAAGGCCTACGACGCGACCGAGGTGTCCGAACGGCACCGCCACCGCTATGAGGTCAACAACCTCTACCGCGACAAGATCGCCGAGAGCGGGCTGCGATTCTCCGGCACGTCGCCCGACGGTCACCTCGTCGAGTTCGTCGAATACCCGCCGGAAGTGCACCCGTTCCTGGTGGGCACCCAGGCCCATCCCGAGCTCAAGAGCCGGCCCACCCGCCCGCACCCGTTGTTCGTCGCGTTCATCGGCGCGGCGGTGGACTACAAGAACGAAGAACGTCTGCCTGTCGAGATGCCGGAGATGCCCACCCACGGCTCCAACGGCGCCGAGCACGCTCTCGAGGACGCACCGACCCGTGGCTGAGGAGAACCTGCCGGGCTCGGCTCACGAGCCGGGCGCCCACAAGTTCTCCACGGCCGCGTCGGAAACCCTGTACGTGGGCAAGATCTTCGCGTTGCGAGCCGACGAGGTCCGGATGCCCGGCGGCGGTACCGCCCGCCGCGAGGTCGTCGAGCACTTCGGTGCGGTCGCCGTCCTCGCCCTCGACGATGACGGCAGCGTCGTGCTGATCCATCAGTACCGTCACCCGTTCGGCCGCAGGTTGTGGGAGTTGCCCGCCGGGCTGCTCGACTTCAGCGGCGAGCCACCACATCAGACCGCGGCGCGCGAGCTGGCCGAAGAGGTCGGCCTGGCCGCCGAGCGATGGCACACCCTCGTCGACCTCGACTCCGCACCGGGGTTCTGCGACGAAAGTGTTCGAGTCTTCCTGGCCACCGGCCTGAGCGAGGTCGACCGGCCGCAGGCCCATGACGAGGAAGCCGACCTCGTCGTGTGCAGGTTCCCGCTGTCAGAAGCGGTGGACAGAGTGTTCTCCGGCGAGATCGTCAACGCCATCTCGGTGGCCGGCATCCTGGCCGCACAGGTGATGCCCGACATCACGTCGCTGCGGCCGGTGGACGCACCGTGGACCGACCGGCCGACGGCGTTCTCGACCCGGATGGGGCATCGGTGAGCGACGCCTCGCTGACAGTGGGTGCGGCACTGGAGGACCAGTTCCAGGGCTACCTCGACCACCTTGCTATCGAACGGGGCGTGGCGGCCAACACGTTGAGCTCGTACCGGCGTGATCTGCGTCGCTACCGCGAGCACCTCAGCGGCCGCGGCATCGGCGACCTGGCTGCCGTCACCGAAGCCGACGTCAGCGACTTCCTCGTAGCATTGCGGCGCGGCGACCCAGACAACGGGGTGGTGCCCCTGTCCGCGGTGTCCGCAGCCCGGGCCGTCATCGCGGTGCGCGGCCTACACCGCTTCGCGGCCGCCGAGGGCATCGCCACGATCGACGTCGCCCGTGAGGTCAAGCCCCCGACACCGAGTCGGCGCCTGCCGAAGAGCCTGACGTTGGACGAGGTCCTGGCGCTGCTCGAGGCCGCGGGCGGAGACAGCGACGCCGACGGGCCGCTGACGTTGCGCAACCGGGCGCTGCTGGAGCTGCTGTATTCGACCGGGGCCCGCATCTCCGAGGCGGTCGGCCTGGATCTCGACGACGTGGACACCTCGGCGCGATCGGTGCTGCTGGCGGGCAAGGGCGGCAAGCAGCGCCTGATCCCGATCGGGCGCCCCGCCGTGGCCGCACTGGACGCCTATCTGGTGCGCGGCCGCCCCGACTTGGCGCGGCGCGGCCGGGGCACCCCCGCGATCTTCCTCAACGCCCGGGGCGGGCGGCTGTCTCGCCAGAGTGCGTGGCAGGTGCTGCAGGATGCCGCCGAGCGCGCCGGCATCACCGCCACGGTGTCGCCCCACGTGCTGCGGCATTCGTTCGCCACCCACCTGCTCGACGGCGGGGCCGACGTGCGCGTCGTCCAGGAGTTGCTGGGCCACGCCTCGGTGACGACGACGCAGATCTACACGATGGTGACGGTCAATGCGATGCGGGAGGTGTGGGCGGGCGCCCACCCCCGGGCTCGCTAGTCGAACGACGATCGAGCGGCGAGGGACGAGCCGCGGTGAGGAGTTCGACGCGAAATTTCAGTCGAACGACGATCGAGCGGCGAGGGACGAGCCGCGGTGAGGAGTTCGACGGCCCTAACCGCCCAGGTACTCCGACTCCAGCACCAGGTCGGGCAGCAGCGACTGATACTCGACGTGGGTTTTGTGCTCGACAGTGCGCCAGGATCGGCCCTCCTGCTCACGCAGGAATCGGCGGTAGCCCGGGGCCCCGGGAATCCTGACGTTGTCCGCGACGACGATCGACCCGGGGTGCAGCCATCCGCGCGCGATGATGCTGCGGAGGTCGGACAGGTACGCGTTCTTGTCGTGGTCGATGAACAGCAGGTCCACGGTGCCGTCGCCGAACCCGTGGTCGCGGGACAGCGCGTCGAGAGTGCGGCCGCCGTCACCGATCGTGCCCACCACACAGGTGATCCGGTCGGCGACGCCCGCATGGGTCCAGATCCGCCGGGCGACCTCGGCGTTGGCGGGGGAGAACTCCACTGAGTACACCCGCGCCGTGGGTGCGGCTCGCGCGATCCGCAATGCGCTGTAGCCGCAATAGGTGCCGAGTTCGAGGACAACCGCCGGTTTCGCCCGGTGCACCGCCGCGTCGAGCAGCACACCTTTCTCGTCTCCGATGTTCACCAGCATGGCCTGGTCGCGGGCGAAGGTGTCGACGGCCGCCAGCGCTGCGTCGATGTCGCCGGTCGGCGCCGCGGTCTCGACGTGGGCGGCGCAGGCGGCCTCACGGCCGTCGCCGATCTGCCCTGTCTTCAGGAACGACGGCATACCGAGCATCAGCCGACCCCACGACTGCAGGTTCTTCCTCACACTCACGAGGCCAGCGTAGGCGCGCGGGCACCGGTCGCCGAGTGTGAGCACTGTGCGATTCGCGGGCCGCTTTTTCGCACGCAGTTCACACTCGGTGGCGCATCCATCGAGATCTCGCCTGCGGGTCTGCCTCACCGGCGCGACGCGCACCGTTAAACTTGCCCGGATGTCCGCGATGCCTGTGGGTTGCCTGACCAGCGACGGTCCGGCATGACCGACCCCACCGGCGGCGAAGCGCCCGAACCGGTCATCGGGCTGACCGGCCGGATCCCGCGGCAGATCCCCGAACCGCCACCGCGTACGACGCACGGGCCCGCCAAGGTCATCGCGATGTGCAACCAGAAGGGCGGGGTCGGCAAGACCACCTCCACCATCAATCTGGGCGCCAGCCTCGCCGAGTACGGCCGGCGGGTGCTGCTGGTGGACCTCGACCCGCAGGGAGCACTGTCCGCCGGGCTGGGGGTGCCGCACTACGAACTCGACAACACGGTGCACAACCTCCTGGTGGAGCCGCGGGTTTCCATCGACGACGTGCTGCTGACCACCCGGGTGCCGGGCCTGGACCTGGTGCCGAGCAACATCGACCTGTCGGCCGCCGAGATCCAGCTGGTCAACGAGGTCGGTCGCGAACAGTCACTGGCGCGCGCGCTGTATCCGGTGCTCGATCGCTACGACTACGTGCTGATCGACTGCCAGCCGTCGCTGGGCCTGCTGACCGTCAACGGACTGGCCTGCGCCGACGGTGTGGTCATTCCGACCGAATGCGAATATTTCTCGCTGCGCGGGCTGGCACTGCTCACCGACACCGTCGACAAGGTGCACGACCGCCTCAACCCCAAGCTGTCGATCAGCGGCATCTTGATCACCCGCTATGACCCACGCACGGTGAACTCGCGGGAGGTGATGGCGCGCGTCGTCGAGCGGTTCGGTGACCTGGTGTTCGATACGGTCGTCACCCGCACCGTCCGTTTCCCGGAGACCAGCGTGGCCGGCGAGCCGATCACCACCTGGGCGCCCAAGTCCGCGGGAGCCGAGGCCTACCGGGCGCTGGCGCGTGAGGTCATCCACCGGTTCGGCGCGTGAGCGAGACAACACCGGACAACGAAGCGACCCCCACCGGCTTCCAGGTCCGGCTGGCCAATTTCGAGGGGCCGTTCGACCTGCTGTTGCAGCTGATCTTCGCGCACCGACTCGACGTCACCGAGGTGGCGCTGCACCAGGTCACCGATGAGTTCATCGGCTACACGAAGATGATCGGCGCCCAGCTGGGTCTCGACGAGACCACGTCCTTTTTGGTGGTGGCCGCGACCCTGCTCGACCTCAAGGCCGCTCGGTTGCTGCCTGCCGGGGAAGTCCACGACGAGGACGACCTGGCGCTGCTCGAGGTCCGTGACCTGCTGTTCGCCCGGCTGTTGCAGTACCGGGCGTTCAAGCACGTGGCCGAGATGTTCGCCGAGCTGGAGGCCGCGGCGCTGCGTAGTTATCCACGTGCGGTGTCGCTCGAGGACCGCTTCTCCGATCTGCTGCCCGAGGTGATGCTCGGCGTGGACGCCGGGCGATTCGCCGAGATCGCCGCGACAGCGTTCACGCCCCGACCGGTGCCCACTGTCGGCACCGATCATCTGCATCAGGTCTCGGTGTCGGTGCCTGAGCAGGCCGCGCACCTGTTGGGTCAGCTGGAGGGCCGCGGGGTGGGGCAGTGGGCGTCGTTTTCCGAGCTGGTCGCCGACTGCCAGGTGCCGATGGAGATCGTGGGCAGGTTCCTGGCGCTGCTCGAACTCTATCGGGCCCGGGCGGTAGCATTCGACCAATCAGAACCGCTTGGTGTGCTCCAGATTTCGTGGACCGGAGAGCGGCCCGACAGCGAGCAGCTGGCCACCGCCGACGCCGAGTGACACAGAACAGAAAGACGATGACTGACGACTTCGCGCCGGAACCGGCGAGCGAACCCGAGCGGGAGTCCGACCTTCCGGAACCGGCGGACGAACCCGAGCGGGAGTCCGACTTCCCGGAAGCGGACTCGCCGCTGGACGACGCCGAACTGGACGCGGTGCTCGAAGCGCTGCTGCTGGTGGTCGACACCCCGGTCACGGTGGACGCGTTGGCCACCGCCACCGACCAGCCGGCGGCCCGGATCGCCGATCGACTGCAGCTTCTCGCCGGCGCGCTGGCGGACCGGGACAGCGGCATCGACCTGCGGGAGGCCGGCGGGGGCTGGCGGATGTACACCCGCGCGAGGTACGCCCCCTACGTGGAGAAGCTCCTGCTCGACGGGGCCCGTTCGAAGCTGACCAGGGCCGCTCTGGAGACCCTGGCCGTGGTGGCCTACCGGCAGCCGGTGACCCGGGCGCGGGTCAGCGCGGTGCGTGGGGTGAACGTCGACGCCGTGATGCGTACGCTGCTGGCGCGCGGGTTGATCACCGAAGCCGGGACCGACGCCGACTCCGGTGCGGTGACGTTCACCACCACCGAACTGTTTCTCGAGCGTCTCGGGCTCAGTTCGTTGGCCGACCTGCCCGACATCGCGCCGCTGTTGCCCGATGTGGATGTGATCGATGATCTGTCCGAAACACTCAGCGAGGAACCGCGATTCATGAAGCTCAACGGAACGCCCACGGTGCCGTCCGAGGCGTCGTTCGACGTGGACAAGGAATGACGATGTCCGACGAGACCGGTGTGCGCCTGCAGAAAGTGTTGTCTCAGGCGGGAATCGCCTCCCGGCGAGTGGCCGAGAAGATGATCCGCGACGGCCGCGTCGAGGTCGACGGGGTGATCATCACCGAACTGGGCACCCGCGTCGATCCCGCCGTCTCAGTGATCAGGGTCGACGGTGCCCGGATCTCGATCGATGACACCCTGGTGCACCTGGCGATCAACAAGCCGCGCGGGATGCACTCCACGATGTCCGACGATCGCGGCCGGCCCTGCGTCGGCGATCTGGTCGAGCACCGAGTTCGCGGCAACGCCAAGCTTTTTCACGTCGGTCGGTTGGACGCCGATACCGAGGGTCTGCTGTTGTTGACCAACGACGGAGAGCTCGCTCACCGGCTCATGCATCCCTCCTACGAAGTACCCAAGACCTACCTGGCCACCGTCATGGGCGCGGTGCCGAAGGGGTTGGGCCGAAAGCTGCGCGACGGCATCGAACTCGACGACGGACCAGTGCGGGTCGACGACTTCGCCGTCGTCGACGCAGTGCCGGGCAGATCACTGGTGCGGGTGACACTGCATGAAGGCCGCAAACGCATCGTGCGCCGGCTGCTGGCCGAAGTCGGTTTCCCGGTCCAGGAACTGGTGCGCACCGACATCGGCGCCGTCACCCTCGGCGAGCAGCGCCCGGGCAGCATCCGGGTACTGACCCAGAAGGAAATCGGCGATCTCTACAAGGCGGTGGGCTTGTGAGCCGGGCACTGGTGATCGCCATCGACGGGCCGGCGGGTACCGGAAAGTCCACGGTGGCAAGAGGTTTGGCCTCTGCGCTGGGTGCCAATTATCTCGACACCGGTGCGATGTACCGCATCGTCACGCTGGCCGCGCTGCGCCGGGGCGTGGATCTGTCCGACACCGAAGAGATCGCCGGCGCGGTCGCCGACGTGGAGCTCGCTGTCGGTCACGACCCCGGTGAGGACCGGTCCTTTCTCGCAGGGGAGGACGTGTCGACTGAGATCCGGGGTGACGCCGTCACCAAGGCGGTATCAGCGGTCTCTGCGGTGCCCGCGGTGCGGACGCGACTGGTCGAACTGCAGCGGGCACTGGCGGGCGGCGCCGACGACGTCGTGGTCGAAGGCCGCGACATCGGAACAGTGGTGCTGCCCGACGCCGATGTGAAGATCTTCTTGACCGCGTCGGCCGAGGAGCGGGCGCGCCGGCGCAACGACCAGAACGTCGCCAACGGTCTGCCCGACGACTACGAGGCGGTGCTCGCCGACGTGAAGCGCCGCGACCACCTCGATTCCACCCGCCCGGTATCGCCGTTGCGCGCTGCCGACGATGCCGCGGTGGTCGACACCAGTGACATGACGCAGTCCGAGGTGATCGCGTTCTTGGCAGATCTCGTGGAGCGCACGGCACGGATGGGCGGCAAGCGGGTGCGCGGAGAACAGAGAGCAGAGCGATGACCGAATCCGACGGCACGTGGGTCGACGAGCGTGACTGGGAACTGGGCGCCGAAGAGGTAGCCGAAGCGATCGAGGAAGCGTCGGCGCCGCCGCCCGTCGTGGCCGTGGTGGGGCGTCCCAATGTGGGTAAATCGACGCTGGTCAACCGCATTCTGGGTCGCCGCGAGGCTGTGGTGCAGGATGTGCCGGGCGTGACCCGGGACCGGGTGTCCTACGACGCGTTGTGGTCCGGCCAGCGGTTCGTCGTGCAGGACACCGGCGGCTGGGAGCCCGACGCGAAAGGCCTGCAGCAATTGGTCGCCGAGCAGGCCTCGGTCGCGATGCGCACTGCCGACGCGATCATCTTCGTCGTCGACGCCACGGTCGGGGCCACCTCCGCCGACGAGGCTGCGGCCAAGATCCTGCAACGTTCGGGCAAGCCGGTGTTCCTGGCGGCCAACAAGGTCGACAGCGAGCGCGGCGAGTCCGACGCCGCCGAGCTGTGGTCGCTGGGACTGGGGGAGCCGCACGCCGTCAGCGCCATTCACGGTCGCGGCGTCGCCGATCTGCTCGACGTCGTCGTCGACGCGTTGCCGACCGTGTCCGAGATGGCCGGCGGTGGAGGCGGGCCACGCCGGGTGGCGCTGGTCGGCAAACCGAACGTCGGCAAGTCCTCGCTGCTCAACCGGCTGTCCGGCGACGAGCGGTCGGTGGTGCACGACGCCGCCGGCACCACCGTCGACCCGGTCGACTCGTTGATCGAGATGGACGGCAAGTTGTGGCGGTTCGTCGACACGGCGGGTCTGCGCCGCAAAGTAAGTCAGGCCAGCGGCCACGAGTTCTACGCCTCGGTGCGCACCCACGGAGCGATCGACGCCGCCGAGGTGGCGATCGTGCTGATCGACGCGTCGCAGCCGCTGACCGAACAGGACCAGCGTGTGTTGTCGATGGTGATCGAAGCCGGGCGGGCGTTGGTACTGGCGTTCAACAAGTGGGATCTGGTCGACGAGGATCGCCGCTATCTGTTGGACCGCGAGATCGACCTGGACCTGGCGCAGCTGCCATGGGCGCCGCGGGTCAACATCTCGGCCAAGACGGGGCGCGCGGTACAGAAGCTGGTCCCGGCGCTGGAAACGGCGTTGGCCTCGTGGGACAAGCGAATCACGACCGGTCAGCTGAACTCGTTCCTCAAAGAGGTGGTCGCCGCGACGCCCCCGCCGGTGCGCGGCGGCAAGCAGCCCCGGATCCTGTTCGCCACCCAGGCCGCTGCACGGCCGCCGACGTTCGTGCTGTTCACCACCGGATTCCTGGAGGCCGGTTACCGCCGGTTCCTGGAGCGACGGTTGCGCGAGACGTTCGGCTTCGACGGCAGCCCGATTCGGATCAACGTCAGGGTCCGCGAGAAGCGAGCGAAGCGCTAGCTTTCTTCTCTGACGCCGAGTCCGCGGCGAGATCGCGCGTCGGGCCGGATCGGCCATCTCCCAGCGGACTCGAGCCGGCGGGCAGGCGATAGGGTTCTCCGAGTGCCCGTCGTCGACATGATCCTCATTGCACTGGCGGGCGTGGGAGCCGGCGCGATCAACGCGCTGGTCGGCTCCGGAACCCTGATCACTTTCCCGACGCTGGTGGCGCTGGGGTTGCCGCCGGTGACGGCGACGATGTCCAACGCGGTCGGCCTGGTCGCCGGCGGGGTGTCGGGCACCTGGGGGTACCGCCGCGAGCTGCGCGGTCAGGGCCGGCGGCTGGCGTGGCAGATCCCCGCCTCGTTCATCGGGGCGGGCTGCGGGGCGTGGCTGCTGCTGCACCTACCGGAAAAGGTGTTCGTCACCGTGGTCCCGGTTCTGTTGGTGATCGCCTTGGCGCTGGTGGTGGTCGGGCCCAAGATCCAGAGCTGGGCACGTCAGCGCGCCGAGAAGAGCGGCCGCTCCGTCGACCACATCTCGGGCAGGCGGATGGCGGCGCTGGTGGTGGCCACCTTCGCGGTCGGCGTCTACGGCGGCTACTTCACCGCAGCCCAGGGCATCATGCTGATCGCCGCGATGGGTGCGCTGCTGCCCGAGGACATGCAGCGCATGAATGCGGCGAAGAATCTGCTGTCGTTGGTGGTCAACGTCGTCGCCGCGGTGGCCTACACGGTGGTGGCATTCGACCGGATCAGCTGGGTGGCCGCCGGACTGATCGCGGCCGGCTCGCTGATCGGCGGCTTCCTCGGTGCCCACTACGGACGCCGACTGTCACCGAACGTGTTGCGCGCGGTGATCGTCGTGGTGGGATTGATTGGTTTGTATCGGTTGTTGACCGTGTAGTCTGACCGAAGCTCGGAATTGGTTGACCGGACGATGGAGATGTCGATGACGGAACGCGTGCTCGCGCCCGCGCCGTCCGACGTGTCCGCGCTGGAACCGTTCTGGCCTTCACGCCGCCTCATGGCTTTCGACGAGTGGTGTTGTCCGCGTCCCTGACGCGCACCCATCCGTCCATCGCGGTCGCCGTACGGTGACCCCACCCCCTGAAAGAAGCCATGCGTTCGCTTCTGATCTTCACGCTTGTCGGTGCAGGCGCCCAGCTCGTCGACGGCGCCCTGGGCATGGCGTTCGGCGTCACCGCCACCACGCTGCTGGTGCTCTCCGGTGTCGGCGCCGCGCAGGCCAGCGCCGCGGTGCACCTGGCCGAGGTGGGCACCACGTTCGCCTCCGGTTTGTCGCACTGGAAGTTCAAGAACATCGACTGGGCCCTGGTGCTCAAGCTCGGTGCGCCCGGTGCGATCGGGGCGTTCGTCGGGGCGACGGTGCTGTCGTCGCTGGCCACCGAACACGCGGCACCGCTGATGGCCGCCATCCTCGTCGCGATCGGCGCCTATGTGCTGCTGCGGTTTTCGCTGCGCACCCCGCTCACTTTCGGCGCCCGCGGCACCAGTCACAGCGCGAAGTTCCTTGCGCCGTTGGGGTTGTTCGGCGGCTTCATCGACGCCTCCGGGGGCGGCGGCTGGGGTCCCGTCACCACCAGCACGCTGCTGTCGCAAGGCAAGACCGCGCCGCGGACGGTGATCGGTTCGGTCAGCGCGTCGGAGTTCCTGGTGTCGGTATCGGCGTCGCTGGGCTTCCTGATCGGGCTGCGTGAGGAGTTCCTGGCCAACTGGCCGGTCGTGGTCGGTTTGATGGTGGGCGGCGTGATCGCCGCTCCGTTCGCGGCGTGGCTGGTCAGCCGGGTCAGCCCGGCGTTGCTGGGCACCGCGGTGGGCGGCGTCATCGTGTTGACCAACAGCCAGAAGTTGGTGCACTTCTTCGGTATCGACTGGCCGTGGTCGTCGGTGATCTACGGCGTCATCGTCGTGGTGTGGGCGTCGCTGGTGTTCTATGCCTGGCGGGTGTCGCGGGCACCCAGGTATGCCCCGGAGCCGGGCGCGGACGCCGCCGCGACAGCGGGGGACACCGACTCAGAATCGGTGACGCGCTGACTCCTGCTCGAGGACCGCGTCGAGGTCGTTGAGCCGTTCCATCGTCGACACCGCCCGTCGGGTGCGGTTGTTGCGGGCCAGCAGGTCCCGGTGCCGGTGGGTGAAGGCCCAGTACCCAGCGGTGAACGGGCAAGCGTCGTCGCCGACGCGCTTCTTCGGGTCGAAGGCGCAGTCGCGGCAGTGATCGCTCATCTTGTTGATGTAGGCGCCGCCGGACGTGTAGGGCTTGGTGGCCAGCAGACCCCCGTCGGCGTGCTGGCTCATGCCGACGACGTTGGTGGGCATCACCCAGCGGTAGCCGTCGACGAAGGCGGTGGCGAACCATTCGGTCAGTTGGTCGGGCCGGTAGCCGCGCTGTAGGGCTTGGTTGCCGAGCACCATCAGGCGCTGGATGTGATGCGCCCAGCCGCGGTCGCGGATGCCGGCCAACGCCTCGTGCAGGCAGCGGGCGGTGACGGCGTCGGCGTCCAGGTCCGCCCACCACGCCGGGAGACTCTTGCGGGCATTGAGCTTGTTGTTGGCGGTGTAGTCCGGTCCGAAGTGCCAGTACAGGTGCCACATGTACTCCCGCCAGCCCAGGATCTGGCGGATGAAGCCCTCCACAGCCGCCAGGGGAGCTTTCTTGGTGCGGTAGGCGCGCTCTGCGGCTTCGACGGCGTCGAGCGGATGCAGCACGCCGAGGTTCAGCGGTACGGACAGCAGCGAGTGCGACATCGCCCAGTCCTCGGCCATGATGGCGTCCTCGTAGCGGCCGAAACTGGCCAAGCGGTGGTCGATGAACCGGGCGAGGGCGCGTTTGGCTTCGGCAGGGGTGACGGCGAACAGGCGCGGCCCGTCGGCTCCGACGGTGTCGAGGTTCATGCTGTCGAGGTCGGCGCGAACTTTCTCGTCGATGTCGTCCTCGCGGGGGCGGTACGGTGCCGGCACGCCGAGGGTGGATTGCTTCTTCGGCGGCGACTCACGGTTCTCCTCGTCGTAGTTCCACCGATTGCCGACCGGGTCGTCGCCGTCCATCAGCACACCGAAGCGGCGCCGCTGGTCGCGGTAGAAGTCCTCCATCCGGAAGCGTTGCCGGTCGCCGGCCCACTCGGCGAAGCCGTTGCGGGACAGCGCGAACGTCGGGTTGGGCAGCACATCGGCGACCAGACCCTCGTCCTTGAGCCGATACACGAATCGCTCAGCGGCATGCGAGGTGGGCTCGTGCACGAGCACCGGCCTGTCGAACCGGCGCAGCGCGTCGGTGTAGGTGTCGGCGTGCAGCAGGGTGGCGCGCTCGCCGAGGTCGCGCTCGGCGTGCCGCAGCGCCGAGAGGGTGAGGTGCAGTTTCTGACGGTGGTAGCGCCGTTTGCGCAAGGCGGCGCTCGACTCGACGAGCAGAACTTCCCGGTGTGCGTGCTCACCGCCGTACACGGCCGGCCCGAGCTGGTCGGCGAACAGCCACAGGGGAGTGTCGTCACGCGCCATCAGTCCGAGGGTAGGCCCGCGCGATGCTGCGAAGTGTGACGATTCGGTGGCCGATGAGGCGGTTGGGATCTGGCCGGGTGGCTGAGGTAGGCTTTCGACCGCCTACCGGCGATCCCGGAGGCACCGCGGGCTGTGGCGCAGCTTGGTAGCGCACTTGACTGGGGGTCAAGTGGTCGCAGGTTCAAATCCTGTCAGCCCGACGTTCGAAACCCGCTCTGACCAGTGTCGGAGCGGGTTTCTTGTTTCAGCGGTTCGACGGCAATCTCATCCAGCTGGTGACTTTGCCAGCTCGCCCATGGCTGTTCCCCCTTCAATGGGCGTTGCCAACCCCCCAACCTGTCCGTCACGAATCGCCACCCCACCGAGGGCCGACTTCGGAGTGTCGATTCCCGACACGGCGTCCGCTACCGCGCTCTTCGTGCACCCGGTTCATGTTTGTCGATAAAGATTTCTTCGATACCGGCACGGTTTGATCTCGGTCGTGTAACAAATTTCTATGGCGTCACGACAACACCACTGGTAACTGCAGGCACGGCAAGAGGCAACATCATGACGAAAGCCAAGGTCGTCGGGGTACTCGCTCTCTGCACTGTCCTCACGACGGCACTCGACACCACTGCGGGCTTCCCCGCGTGGGCCGACGGCCGCGCGGCCGGCATATATGTCGGGGTGAACCAGCAACGTCAGAGTTGCGGGGCGATCGGTGAGGACCCCCGGCTGACGTCGGCGGCGCAGCGACACGCCGACGACATGCTGCACAACCGCGCCTACAGCCACACCGGTTCCGACGGTTCCTCGCCACGCGCCCGCATGGCGCAGGCCGGCTATGGCAGTCTCGGGTCCACCGGCGAGATCGTCTACTGGGCCACCGGGTCTGCTGCGACAGCCGAAGGCGCGCTCGCGTTCTGGATGCAGAGCCCCGGGCACCGGGCGATCATCCTGAACTGCGGGTTCACCTCGGGTGGCTTCGCCACGGCGTGGGACGGTCACACAATGACCGCCGTCGGCGACTTCGCCGGGCCGTAGACCCCGAGGCGCCCACAGATCTCACCCGACGAGACGCTGAAGTGAGCGGATTGCGGCCGGGCTGAGACACGGAAACGCGCAAGTATCGAAATCGTCTCGTTTGCAGTGGATTTGCGACACAAACTGGTGTCAACCCATGCCCAACGTCACCATTCGGAAACGGCGTGGTGCGGCGTGTTCCGCCAGCGCTCTGTGTGTCGATAAATTGACGGCGTCGTTCTGGGGATCGTCATGAACTGGTGTGGCAGACATGCTGCCGCATCGCCCGGAACGAGAAGCCTGTGGAGTGTAGATGAAGGAGTTGGTGGATGATGGCGGTCTTTGATCGACTCAGCATCAGAGTGGCTGCCGTCGGTGCCGGGCTGTGCGGCATCGCCCTGGCGTTGAGCCCCGGCGTGGCGCAGGCAGGCGGATACGACTGCCTGCAAACCACCGCGGGTGAAGCGCCTGCGGCGGCGGGAGCGGGCGTAGCAGGGGCGGGCGCCGGAGCGGCGGCGTGCGCTCCGATCTCTGAAATGTCCGGTGTACCAATCCTGCCCGGTCCGCCGGTGGCGCCGCCTCCGGTGATTCCGCCCGTGGCCCCGCCTCCGGTGGTGCCGCCGCTGCTGCCGCCGCCGGTGCCTCCCGTGGTGCCGCCGTTGCTGCCGCCCCCGGTGGTGCCGCCGGTTGTTCCGCCGGTGGCGCCGCCTCCGATCATCCCGCCGGTGGCCCCGCTGGTTCCGGCCGCCGGCGCTGTCGGGGGTCTTCCGACCAGCACCATGGGTGGTCTGGCAGGTAAGGGGGATATGACTGGTCCGGCACCGAGTGGAGCTCCGGCACCCGGTCAGCCGATCGCCCCCGGCCCAGCAGCCTGATTCGAACCGACACTCACGGCTGGCG
>MDTD01007146.1_pt1 | contig 23285 bp, 30 predicted proteins | sample 811221 | NCBI WGS metagenome assembly MDTD01 (sample SAMN05326646, study PRJNA326480) | marine metagenome | isolation source: seawater | place: Pacific Ocean: South West | collected 2011 | reverse complement strand
GCCAGGTATGCTATCAATCTTCAAGAGCGGGTAGTCGAGAAGAACCCGCAAAAGGAGGTATGAATGATTACATGTGAAAAAGTGATGGAAAGAGGAGACGAGTATGTTTATCCTCAGACCACAGCCCAGGAATGCCTGGAGCTCTTTCGCAAAATGTCTGTGGACAGCCTTCCTGTTATTGAATCTGAATTGTCCAACAAACTGGTTGGCACAATAAATGAAAGTCAAATTCTCTTCGGGACTTATTATGAGGATTTAAATCCTAAACATATTCCGGTAAAAGAGTTGATGAATTCAAATGTTGTAATCTGTGGAGTGGAGACCACCATCGACGATGCCCTGGTTACCATGCTGAAAAATGGAGTCAAGAGACTTCCCGTAGTTGATAGACAAAACAGATTGGTCGGCATCTTCTCGGTAAAAGCGCTAAAAGAGTATCCGGAACTTAAGTTCTCCTGGAAAAATGTAATCTCCTCGCTGGACGACAAAATGTTTGAGTCTAATTTTGAAAAAACTAGAGAAGCATTTGAGAATCGTATGGAGATGGAAGTGGCAAATCTACTTAGCATGATCGATATCATGCAGTTGAAAACGCGCGTTGCCGCAAACGAAGGAAACGTTAACATTCTTAGATCCGCGATTTTTGATGAGCTGGATATTCTCAAGCAAGATCTGGAGAAAAAGCTAAAAACAATGATCGAAGCCGAAGAAGATAATTGGTATCTGATGCGCGACGAGTTCGAAGCAACCAGACACCAACTGAATGAGAAGTTGTTCTATTTGAAAGAACCTCTGGAACAGCTATCAGCCAGGGATTATCCGGGCGTCTCGGTGAAAGGTCCAATCAAATCTACAAAATAGTAGAGAGTATGTAATCGAACGAGTTTATTTGAGTCGGAAGTGAAAGAACAATGAGGGAAAATTTCGAAGACAACAGAAAACAGACAAAGGACAGGTTAGTGGCCAGAGCAAGGACTGCTTGCAACTATAGCATTAGCCAGTTAGCCGGAATGACCGGCATCCCCGACTTCATCCTGAAGTCGATAGAAGCAGGCAAGAGGGAGCCGAGCATCGAAGAGATGCACCAGCTATCCCAGACCCTTGGACTGGACCCAATGGACCTGGTCGAGAGCATGGTTAATAGACGTAGAGAGAACAAGACAACGGATTGAGGAGAGATAAATGAAGTTCTTGAATATTGTAGGAAGCATGAAAAGGAAGTTAGACCTATTATTGGCCTTTGCCAGTGGTGCGGCAGTAGGATACTCCGCCGGAGTTGGCGTAAAGGTTTTGGACAAACTCTTAGACTGTAAAAAAGAGTCTAACGGCAGCGAAGAATCCGATGGAATCTCGGCGAAGAAAGCCAAGAAAGTAAAAGAAAGCCTGGAATCTACCCCGAGTACTCCGGACTCTATACCGGCTGGAGCCTAAAAAATAGAAGCAATTAAGACTGAAGAAAGGGAGCGTGAACGCTTCCTTTTTTCTTGTGTCTGTCTTAAGATTGTCCTGAACCTGGAGTCGAAAAAGCAAATTCAAATGGTCCACAAAATATCTGACATCGCCAAAGTTCAACGTCTTGCCGAAAAAATGGCTGGAAGGCAGCTACTTGGCTCAGGTTCTAGGAATTGCCAATGGCAAACGTATATTGCTTAGTTTCGGGCAAAAAACTGATTCTGCAATAGAAGAGAGTTTCTTTTGTCTCTCCATCGACGGAGAGTGGAACCTAGATTCAAATTCCGATAGGATTCAAAACGTAAAAGCCTTGAAGAACTTGACAAATAGCAAAGTAACAAAAGCTCATATCACCGAAAAAAGACTACTGATTTGCTTCTCCGAAGACACTGGCGACAGATCGGACTTTCCTCCATTGACAATCGGAGATGTTTGGACAGGAGCAATTCAAATTCTGTAGAATATGCCTCGTACTGGTTGTGCTTGAACCATTAGCTGTTCTTGCCGCCTAACCTCCAGAGGGCTGTAATGAGAGTTCTTGTTTGTGTCGATTCCGGTCAGTGTTCCGAAATTCTGGTTGATTTTGTCGGGCAATACTGTTGGCCGGAGAACTCTTCATTTCTTGTGCTCACGGTGGAAAGCCCTCTCGATATAGGTGAGGAAGAAGCGAACTTAGAATTTCTAAAAGCTATTAGGGAGCGACAGCAAACTAAATCAGAAGCCCTCGTTAATCAGGCTTATGAGTCTTTGAAAGGTAAGCTATCCGGCCATGAGTTGGATAGTCGAATAGAGTCAAGTCATAATGCGGCAGAAGCAATACTAGATGTAGCTTCCGACTGGAAAGCTGATCTTATCGTCATCGGTTCTCATAACAAAGTGGGCATTCAGAGGTTATTGATAGGAAGTGTTTCAAGTTCGGTAATGCTGAAGTCAACATGCTCTGTTCATGTGGTCAAGTTCGAAAAGCAAGATTCCGCCCAGGACCATCATGTGCTGGTTGCACTCGATCAGTCAGAGTACGCCGATAGAGTAATTGATTTTATAGCCGATAGGCCCTGGCCGGGCGAGACTAAGTTCAAATTCTTTTCTGTTGCCGAAGGTTCTTCAGCTGTTCTGCCCCAGGAGAATCCGCTTGCTGTTATTAACAGTGTTCAAGACCGTGATGAAATGTACCAAAAACTCCATAAGTTTCTGGGAGAGAAAGCAGGCGCTTTTATGTCCAGGGTGGAAGGAGCCAAGGTTGAGATTGTTGTGAAAGATGGCGATCCTAGAGAAGTCATTCTTGCTGAGATCGAGAAGTGGCCGGCGAAGCAAGTAATCTTAGGCTCCCGGGGGAAAAGTAATCTTGAGCGCATGCTTCTTGGAAGCGTTTCCCATGCGGTGATGTCCTATAGTCCATGTAATGTGGAAGTAGTGAAATAGATCTTTGATCTTTACTTGCTTCATGGATTGCAGAAGTTGCACTTGCCTGGCGGAGCTGTTTCTAGCCCATCCCTTCTTGGAACTGAGTCTTTGTGTTCGCACTTCTAGCACGAATAGATTTCTAGTTTGGCAAGATTGGTCGGTATATTGCATCGGGAGCAGGGAAGACCTTTGATGATGTCAGAGAAGCCCCAGCCCGGACATTCGCATGCAGGGCAAGTCTGACTGAGACGACGAGCCAGTTGAATAGCAAGTTTTCGAATCACCCTCAATCGAGTTGGGTTCATATGGGCTCGCATATCTGTCTCTATAAGGGCTTTTCCGTCTTCTGATACTCTTCTACATTCTATGATGCATTCTTTCAGTTCATCGAAACTGGTTATACCTTTGAAAATTCTGCTATCCCGCTGCTTTCCGGTTAGCATTCTAGTCGTTTTATGCAGTAACGATTGAGCCAGGATGTTGGGCCGAACAATCAATCCATGGGAAGGGAATTTCACTTTCTCCAGAAAGTTGTCAAGTTCTGTTATTGACTGTGCGGTGTTATGACCGAAGTTGGTCTCAGCGGAGAATACTCTTTCTGTTACTTCTAGGCTGAGATCTTCGTCAACAAAAGCTATTACCTCTTCTGTTCCGGAGAGGAAAAATGCCATTGGATGAGGACCAAAGCTAGCTTCTGTTGCAATACCCAGGCGGTAATTCAGGGATTTCATGCCCAGACGGGCTTTCTTTATCGCGGTTTCCTTGATGTTTCTAGATCTTGGGATCTCACCAGTGAAGGTACCAAGCTTATCCGTGTCTATCTCGTTTGTAGGAGCCGTGTTTAAACCTAATCCAGCCTTAAGCGGCAAGCAAAGTGCTTTTTCTTTGCCATGCTTTGTGGTCAGTATGACGTCTCTATCCTTATATATAGTTGTCGGCGCTTTTGCTGTTGCTTTCGAAGTGTTTAGGCTCATTTCGAGGCTGAAGCTGCTTCCTCTTGACCCAGCCAGTTTGACTGAGTCATCCTGATTGCATTGGTGAGTTCTTTGCTGACGGATAGATCTGGCTCAATAAACGAGACAGCCTCAATCAACCATAGAGCTATGCGAGGGTTTGTCAGGCTGTAGTAAACGTGGTGGCCATCTCTTCTCTCTTTTACTACATTTATTGCTTTTAAAACCGATAAGTGGTGCGAGACACTTGAACTTGAGATGGACAGCAGGTCTTTGAGCTCACTGACACAACGCTCATTGTTATGAAGCTCAGCAATTATTCTTATCCTGGCGTGGTGGGATATGGATGAAAGCATTTTTCCTAGCTTCTTGGATACTATTTTTCTGTGGGGCATTGGGAATGTTATATCTGCAAATGTTCATAGTTTCAAAAATATAAAAGTATGAACATAAGGCGGGAGGAATCACTATGCTAGGCACAATTTCCGGAATTACTTCGAAAAACTCCAACAGAGGCGATCCAAAGTCTCGCGGTATGCTCTACGCCTATGTCGACAAAATGCGGATTGATTTCTGTAGGCGACAGATGGCCGCTGGACCGGGATGCCTGGATATCGACAATGGAGATTCCGAAAGCTGGACCCTGGTTCCATCACTGCCGGTAGTCGCATTGCAAGGGGGAGAAGGCAAATCCACTATTATCATCGATGATATACTGACTCAGCTTTTGGACTAAATTTTATAACCGACACAACAATATTAGGAGTATCCACTGATGTTCAGAAGTTTCACGGAAGAAGCTTTGGATGCAATCGTATATTCACAAAAGGAAGCGGAGAGGCGTAATTTCCAAAAGTGTGATTCAGGAATGCTTCTCCTGGGACTTCTGGCTGCTAAATACGGAATAGCTTTCAAGGCTTTGACTGCTGCCGGACTTTCTTTAAATACAGGAAGAGCGATTGTCAATTCACTTGTTGACACCGCCAGCAGTTCCAATAAATTCAAACCTGACTGGCAGACTTTTCCTTTTAGCGTTTCTGTAATATCTATTTTGGACAAAGCCTGGCAGACCGCACAGAAGCAAGAGATAAAGCTAATAGGAACCGGTCAGCTACTCTTAGAAATTATCAATAGTAAAGAGTCAGCAGCTTTTCTCGCACTTGAGAAGGCAGAGGTTGACTTTGAAAAACTAGTAGAGCTTGTCACCACTATGATTAATGAACAATCCGAATTCGGAGAGTTTATTGATGGCGCTCTGCCGCTCAACTGCGCACCCGCCAATCTCAAAGCCAGCCTAAGAATCAGCTCTGATGTACTGGACCCTGATGAAATTTCTAACCTTCTGAGAGTTAAGCCGAGTCAAAGTTTTACAAAGGGTGCTAGAAAATTAGCAAGAAAAGATTTCTGGAGCTTCAGTACGGAAATTATAGATTCGCCAGACATAAACGATCATCTGCGTTGGATAACCAATTTGATTGTAGAAAAATCTGAAGAGTTGAGAGAGATTAAAGATAGAGGATACAAGCTAAGATTGATTTGCAGATTTGATACCGTGCACTGGAATACTACCTTATCTATATCAACCGAAATTCTCTCTATACTACCCGCTGCAGATTTAGATCTTGATTTGGACATTTACTACAGCGACGATGATGATGAGATTGCATTAGACACTCAAAACTTGACTCCCCATGATTGAGGGACCCAGATTCTGAACCTTCGCATAAAACCAAAGACCGCGATTCATCCGAAAAGCCTTGAATAAACTCGTCCGGACACAACGCTCGCGTATAACAAGGCTGTCACAATGAAAAACAAAAGCACTAAATATAGTGTTATTTTATGGCGCTTCGAATCTTTTGATGCTCCGAATCAAAATGGAGTCAAATCAAAAGCCAAGCTATGCTTTCTTATTCATACCCAATTTCTTATAACAGATTGTCAGTAAATCCCTGGCTTCCCGGGCAAATCTCGAGCCGGTTCCATAGCGGACTTCAATTTTATCTCTGGACCACTCCAGATAATTCAAGGCAGCCCGGTATTTCTTCCTGGCCATCAGCGTCTTACCAAGCCAGGTAACACTATCCAAATATTCAATCGACCTCACGTCAAGCTTGTGGGCAATTTTGTTAGCTTCTATGAAACTCTTCTGGGCTTGGACAAAATCTTCCCTTCGATAGGCTTCTTTGCCCTCCCGGATCAAGCTTGAAAGACGGACTCTTCCATCCTCTTCCGTCGAGCTTTGTGCTGTCTCGGCTTGAGCTTTGTCCTCCTCAGCCTCGTCTTTACCGACCGGCAACTGAAGCGGTTCGCGATCGGCTTTCTGTTGTTTGCCCGCATCTTCAACCGCAGGCAAGCTCTCCAACTCTTCATCCACAGACTTTGCAGTGGCACTCTCAGAAACCTTCTGGTTTTTAGCGTCCTCTTCGTAAAATAGTCTGGTGTCGGTGAAGCTACTGAGAGCGACCAGAGCAACAACAACTAGCAAAGGAACAGCTATGTTCGAAACAGAAGCGAAGCTGAATTTCTCTTTTTTCTCAGGCTTCTCAGGCGGAGTCTCGCCATCGACACCCTTTTCGCCTGTGGGCTCTTCGGTCAGCTTTTCGCTTTCATTGTTTCCATCAGATGATTCGACGGAATCTTTTGAATCTGTCGAATCTTTGCTATCCTCGGTCTCGACTTTTAAATCATCATCCTTGTTTTTGCTTTCGGATTCTTCTGATTCATTGGTCTTAGCCGGAGCCTGTTTCGGCTCGGTCAATTTTGCAAGTTCCGCTGCCAACAATTCACCGTACTCTTCCATGGACTGAATACGCTTTTCGGGATCTTTTTCAAGTCCCCGAAAAACAATTTGCTGAAGAGAATCAGGAATTCCAGCCGTCGAACATCGATGACTGAAAGGCTCAGGCTTCTTGTTGATGTGCAATTGCATACAATCAAGAGCATCCTCTACTTCATAAACTGGTGTTCCTGTAAGACTCTGGTAAAGCAAACAACTGACAGAATAAACATCAGAACGGAAGTCGACCTGCGCTCCTCTTATCTGCTCTGGGCTCATATACAAAGGACTACCGAATACAGTACCGGCTTCCGTGATTGAATTCCTTGTGTCATCCAGTTCATCGTCATCTTTGCTTGCGACGCGTTTGGCTATTCCAAAATCCAAAATCTTGATAATCTGATTTTGCTTAGCGTCTTCAACCACAAAGATGTTATTAGGCTTAATATCGCGATGGATTATACCTTTAGTATGCGCATGCTCGAGACCGGCACAAATTTGAACGAACAGTTTAAGACAATGCTCCGGCTTTAGGACTTTTTCCCGGGAGAGAAGCTCCGCGAAACTTATTCCTTCTAAATAGTCCATCACCAGATACGGTCTTCCATCCGGTGTCAAACCAAAGTCGAGGGTGGTTACCAGATTGGTGTGGTCCAGTTTGCTGGACGCCTCAGCCTCTTTTTTGAACCTTTTCAAAGTGGCGGCCTGGCTTACCAGACCCGAGTGCAACATCTTGATGGCCACTTTTCGCTTCATCAGTTTGTGGGCAGCTTTGTACACTTTCCCCATGCCGCCATCGCCGACGAGAGACTCAATCTCATACTTCTCGCCGATAACCGAGCCCTGGGCCAGTTCATTGGAGACCGGCGTGAGGGGCAACTCACACTTGGGGCACTTCGCCTTATCGATTTCATAGTTAACGTCGCAGGCGATGCATTTTTTGCCGTAATCGCTCGAAGTGTCTTTAGATTCCATTGTCGACTCTGTCATAAGTATTCTCCTATTTTATTGTTAGCACAGGTGCGGACTGCTCCTGCCCACCGAAGCACCCATGTGAAGAATTTATGCTATGAGCCCTAGCAGATACAATTTTGAGGATTAGTGTAGATGGATGTTTCGTTAGCGATTTTGGGAACCGGAATTCTGGTTTTTCTTGCCCATCTGTTCGCTGCCGCCTTTGACAGGGCTAGTATTCCTGACGTCCTGCCGCTCATGACAATCGGGCTTATTTTCGGGCCTTTGCTCGGTCTGGTAAGCCGCGATAGCTTCGGACAGATAGGGCCTGTTTTCTCGGCCATCGCGCTGGTCGTCATACTTTTTTATAGCGGTCTGGAGCTGAAGCTAACAGACTTGAAAAATTCTATTGTCGACGCGACGGGTTTGACCGTCGTCAGTTTTGTCTTGACAGTCCTGGTGGTGATGATGGTTGGCACCGTCTGGATGGGACTGCCGCTAATAGGCTCTGCCTTACTTGGATTCATCATCGGTGGTACTTCTTCAGCAGTGATTATTCCTCTGGCAAATAAGCTGGAGATGGAGAAAGAGACCAGAACCAAGCTTATATTAGAATCTTCGATAAGTGATGTCCTTTGTATTGTCGGAACCCTGACGATGCTGGAAATTGCCTCAACCGGAGCGTTGGAGCCAGGTAAAATCATAGGCTCTACGGCAGCTTCTTTCATTATGGCAGCAGCCATTGGGGTGCTGTTGGGCTTCGTCTGGAGCTATATCCTTTCATTTTTCCATGAACTGGAAAACGCCATTTTGACGACCCCGGCCTTTGTCTGCATCGCTTATTCCCTTACAGAAATCCTCGGATTTAGCGGACCCATAGCAGCCCTCTGTTTCGGAATCACCATGGGTAACATCAGGGATATGCCACTACCCACGATAGGAAAACTTTTCGGTCTCGATAGAAAAGATGGAAAGAGCCTGAAAGAAAGTACATTCGGTAGAGTTTTCATAGCCTTCGACTCCTGGCTTAATCCCCAGAATACTAAAGAGCCTCTGAAAACAGATCAGTTTCAGGCTATTACCGATGTAAAACCGACAGGTCTTCACTGGATAGACCAGACCGTTATAGGAGAGCTTAGCTTCCTGGTTAAAACATTCTTCTTCGTCTACCTGGGAATCTGTATTCAACTGCAAGATTTTAAACAAATCTGGGCTGGCGTGATAATGACACTGTGGATCTACTTTGTTCGAATATTCGCGGTCAAGCTTACACTGCCGAAGAGCACCCCGAGAAGAGATGCACTCAATGCCTGCATACTTGCACCCAAAGGATTGGCATCTGCGGTACTGGCATCGGTGACTATGCAATATGGCTTCGCCTACGGTGAAGTGGTGCAAAACGTAGCTTATTCTGTGATTCTGGTCAGTACCGTGTTCACGGCACTGCTTGTCTTCCTGGCCACAAGGGATATCCCGCTTGAGCCCCACGGCTTCATGCTGGAAGGCTACGGAAAGCAATCCAAGGTAGAGTCATAATAAGTTCAATTAGCCAATTTATATTCCTACTGTAAACGCGGGCGAACACTCCCAGCATCGCAGTCGCACTCAGATGCTATGTAATTATTGGAAACAAAGGAAGAGATGGGGATAGAAAATGAGCTGGTATGAGAAACAACTATCGTTAGTACAAGGTTGGATGCAACATCCTGTGTACACCACAGATAATACGGTAATCACCATCTGGTCGATTATCGTAATTTTGTCTCTCTTCAGCCTCCTTGCCCTGGCCACGGTCAAACTAGGCGATGCCCTCAAATCTGCCTTGAGGGGCAAAACAGCCCTGCCTGAGAGCTCGCTGAGACTGTTTACACGGTTGGCGCAAATAGCGATTATCTACTTTGGCGGCACTGTAATTCTTGATGTGTCCGACGTCGATGTCTCTGCTGTTCAAGTATTTGAATTTACCAGCGGCATATTCAAGCTTCCCCTGATACCGGTGGGAGAACAGCCGATTACACTTTGGATGATTACCTTCGTGGTGGTGCTCGGTTACACACTGCTCTACTTTACAAGCAAGATGCAGCGCTGGCTGGCGGAGACTCTTAATAAAAGACCGAGCCTTGATTATGGCACGGCCCAATCGATCTCATCGATCTTCAGATACGCCTTATTAGGAATTGGTTTTGTAATCATTCTCCAGGCAGCTGGTATCGACCTCAGTACCGTTACGGTTATTGCCGGTGCCCTCGGTCTTGGTGTTGGTCTCGGTTTACAAAACATAGTATCCAACCTGGTGAGCGGACTGGTGGTAATGTTCGAGAGACCCGTTAAGGTTGGGGACCGTATCGAAGTAGGCGGCGTACAGGGTGACGTGATCAAGCTGAGCTTGAGGGCTGCCACCATTAGAACCAATGACAACATCGAAATTATTGTGCCCAATAACGAGTTTATAAACGGTAACGTAATCAACTGGAGTCATTCATCCAGAGACGTCAGAGTAAACATACAGGTGGGTGTCTCTTACAGCGCCGACCCGGAGACGGTTAAAGAATGTCTTCTTAAGTCTGCCGATGACTGTGAGTGTGTACTCGACTCTCCAAAACCGGATGTAATCTTCGATGGATTCGGAGACAGTGCGTTGAATTTTGAACTGAGGGTCTATACAAGAACCCACGCCAACAAACCAAGGGTTCTGAAAAGCATTCTAAACTACAGAATCTTCAAAGAGCTTGCCGATGCAAATATCGAGATTCCCTTTCCTCAACGTGATCTTCATATCCGCAGCAGCTATATGGAGAAGTTTAAGAAGAACAGCGATAACGGAGCCGCAGAAGAATTTAGCGGCAAGAACAGCTCCAGATCTTTTGAAGCATCTATCAACGCCAAGAATTAATCGAATTGAAATTCTCTATAGAATTCAACTTTATAAAACGGCTCACGACAGGCACAATCAAGCGCCTGTCGTGCTATTTGATCCTTGGCTTGTTTAGGAACCAAGGTAAAAGTTAATGCGTGTTTTAAACTATAGATTAGACAAAGTTCTCAATTCAGTCATACCAATCATATTATTTGGGCTGTTTATCAGTTTTATTGACGGGTCCTCCGCCCTTGCGGCAGAGAACGAGTCCGGTGGTAACGCTGAGAGGGCCAAAAATCGACCCACCATTGCCCTGGCTCTCGGCGGCGGCGGGGCAAGAGGAGCAGCCCACGTCGGTGTTTTAAAGGTATTGAAAGAGAATAATCTTGAACCGGATATAATTGTCGGCAACAGCATGGGAGCCATCGTCGGCGGTATGTACTGCGCCGGAGTGCCGATAGAAAGACTTGAGCGCCTGATCCGGGACGGAAAGGTGAAGAAAGCCTTCAAGCCGCTTCCCCCTTCCGTTCAGGTCTTCAAAAAAGTTTTTCAGTTCCTAAAATTCTGGGACCGGGACGACTACCCTGGTTTCTATTCAGGCAAAGCGCTGGAAAAATTCATAGAAGCTGAAGTGCCGGAAGGAAAAAATAAAATCGAAAGCTCCAATCCAAGATTTGCTGCCACTGCGGTGGACCTGATAGATGGTAAAGCGTACAGATTGGAAAAAGGCGAACTCTCAAAAGCATTGAGAGCGAGCGCCAGCTTTCCTCCGCTTTTAAAGCCGGTGGAGTTGGAAGAGCATGTATTCACCGATGGCGGTGTGAGGTCCAACGTACCCACGTTCTCCGCCCGGGGTATGGGCGCGGACTATGTTATAGCCGTTAACGTGGACGAGAAAGTCGACGAAATTGAGAAGAAAGAGATAAGAAGTTACAAAAAGCTTATCAACCGACTTTCGTCTATAATTGTCTACCTCAGAGACAAGGAGCTGTTGAAACATGCCGACCTGGTCATTCAACCTGACGTCAGTGGCATTTCAATAATCTCGGTGAACGAAGAAGACTACGAGCGGGCGTTCAAAGCTGGCGAGCAAGCAACACTCCAGCTGTTGCCCGAGATTAGAAAAGCATTTAACGCTCCCAAGAGATCCGTAGCTTCCAAAGAGTGAAGATGACAATAAAACGAATTCTTCTGATTGCGCTAATCCTCAACTTTTTTGCGTACTTCGGCAATCTGTGCCAAGCAGTCCTGGCCGCATCAAAATCCACTCTGGATGACAGCGCTCTAAAAGATTTAGTGAGGGCTGATCAAAAACTGGGAGACTATTCACCCGGTTTGAAACAACTCAAGCAATACGCAAAGGATGCGGCTGAGTTAGAGAGTTACACGGTAAAAATAAAGATCTGGACATTCAAGAAATCAGGCACCAGGCTTGATGGCGGTTTATTTCATTATCTTCAGCCGGATCTGGTAAAGGTGAAAGTCACCGAAGGTAAGCGCAAAGGCTCCACGGTGGTGAGAAGAAAAGACGGCAAGATCAAGGGACATATGAACAATGCCTTCAAGGTCTTTGTCCGCACCCTCCAACCTGACTCCAAAAGACTCTATGCCACCAACGGCTATCATCTTTTAAACTCGGATCTTGCCAGTCTTCTCTCCAGGGCGGTCAAAGAGGCTAAAGGCCCGGGCACTGTTTTGATAAGCAATAGCCCGGTTATGGTGGAGATGGCGAGAAGCAGGAAGAGAACGGAGAAAGTGAAGTCAAGAATAATCGAACTGTATGATTCGACAGATCAAAAATGCTTGACCACCAGAATCTATCTTGATTCCGATACCAATTTACCGGTTCAATGGTGCGACTACAAAGACAATAAGCCCTGCTTCATTACCAGATTTATCGACCTCAATATGGACAAAGAGCTGACTTGCAAAAACTTCGATCTCGGCTTTCACATCCCGGTGCCTTAGTATAAAAAACAAGAGAACAATAAAGTAACAGCTCTCTACTTAAGCTTGATGCTGATACCGGTGCCTCTGCGTGCCGGTCTCGGCTTTCCGCCCAGGGCAACGTCCTTTTCATCGCCTCTACGCTTACACTCAAAGCCTACCTCGGTGGTGCGATCAACACGTCCTCCCCGAAAACCTTTGGTGTTGACGAAACGATAGAAAGCGATGAACGCGAATATAAGAGTCGCGCAGAAACAGTACCAGATCCCCATGGCTAACAAGTCCATATCGAATTAACCTCGGTCACCAAATGCGAGAACGTTGTCGCCGGCTCCTGCCACGTCTACCACTTTGATACCGGAATGCATTCGCTTCGTCTCAATATCGCTCAAAGAAAATAAAGATGTAAGTCGCTCTTCAAAGGAGTCCCAGAGTATGTTGAAAGCCGGGTCCACATGGGCGTGATCAACCTGGGTCTGGCAGTATCTCACAGAAGCCATCGGATAAACCAGGGCAGAATTGACCAGGTCGGCTATCTGAATGCCGACATGATTTTCACTGTGTCCGAAAAAAGGCATCTCCAGAATGCGAGGATATTTATCCCCTCCGGAGCGAAACTTCTCTGTAAAAATACTGTGTGAAACCCGCTTGTTCTGGGCCTGGGTACGACTATCCAGCACAACGATACCGCTATCATCCTTGCTATCCAGATACTCTTCGAAAACCTGACAGAGCATCTGGCAGGCTGATGTATATGCCGCTATGCCATCGAATGCGCCACCGGGGGGTTTGATATAGACTTTGCCCTGAATTTGGCCGTCATACTGTTTGACAAGATTTAACAGGCAGCCCAAAAACAAAAGACTATGCTGCCGCTCTTTTTCAGTGCCCAATCTTATAGAACGGCTAATGTCACTACCCTTGATCTCATAGAGCACCCAATCCAGGGCATGTCTGCTTCTGGAGAGATTTGGGAAAAACTGTTGTTTTAGGTCCAGGAACTCATCGGTGAGGAAGCGAAGATGTTGTTCATGGAAGCTCACTCCCACCAGGGATAATACCGGTTGGATATCACTTTCCGTATCAACCAAAGCTCCGGGGCATCCGGACTCATCTACATATTGAAAATACATTTTCTATTGCTGACCATTCTTTCTTGATTCTCTGGCGAACAACCAGGTAAGACCTATAATCGAAAAGATTGCGGTCATGTCATAAGCCAGTTGCTTCATGAGGGCTTTTCCATAGCGCGCTTTAGCCCTGGCCCTTACTCTACGAATCAAAGTCTGAAAACCTCTGGATATGCTACCGAGGCCTTCGTTATGATAGTGCTCTTCAATAATATGCTCTGCCTCATCGGCAGGCTCGCGCAGTACGAATGTACCGTCTTCGGTCTCAGCCACTATCTCTTCTGCCTTAAGAACAGACTTGACATAGTCGGCTTGCTTTAAATAACCATTCACTACCTTCATATTCCGGCCGATTCCATTGCGCTCGATGAAATCTTTAACAAGCTTCTCTTTCAATTGCAGCTCGTTTAAAGGCTCGCCTTTCAAGAATCGAACCGTGTCTTTTGCAATCTGTTCTTTACTCTCCACGGCATGGTCCACGGCTTCGCCATTGTCGTGAAAGTAGTTGTCCAGGTTTCTCACATGTCGATGAAGATTGGAAGCCTCTTCGAAAGTGATCGTGAGCCCACCATTGGAAAGAGCAAATAGATTTCCTAAGCGTTCTTCTACAATTTCGGCAACAGCCAACAAGTCGAAAGCTCTTCCCACTCGGTAAGAAAGCTCTTCCTTTTCATGCTCGGTATAAGTTTTACTTGCAGATGCTTGATAGAAGTTTTTGCAAACAGCATCTATCGCCTGTAAACGAGTTACCTCTTCTCCCTCTTCTTTCATAAACTCTAAGATGGGCCAGAAGAAGTAATCAAATGAAGGTAGCTTCCCACTAGTGGATAGCCTGCCCGGAAGATTTTCGCTTATCATCATGACTCCATTGTTACCTCTACATTCCTTATATAGCCCGATTGCTTAAGCTCGTTGCCGAAGCATCCAAAATTCAACTTCATGCTATGAAACTAACGTCGATTAAGTTCGATAGGACACCAAAACAAGGAGGAAAAATGGGTAAATTTGAAATTTTCATTGGAGCCGACGATCAGTACTACTTCAGGCTAAAGGCAGAGAACGGACTGACCATCGCGGCGTCCCAGGGCTATACGACTAAACAGTCTGCTCAAAATGGTATCGAGGCCATTCAAAGAGTGGCAGCTTCGGCCGAGGTGGAAGATTTGACGGAAGAGACAGTACATGCCGGTTCCACGAACAGTTAAGATGGCTGCGATAAAGAATTTTAAGGAAGTCGGCGAAGGCATTTTTCGTGGCGCACAGCCACATGAGGAAGACTTCGCCTTCCTTAAGTCCCTCGGCATAAAAACCATTATCTCCCTTCGCTGGAAAAGGAAATTTGTGGAGGAAGAGAGAAGATTATGTTCTGAGCATGGAATCGAGTTTGTCTCAATCCCGCTCAACTACACTAATCCGCCAAAATTCGGAGACATAAAGGAGTTTCTCAAAATTATCGATGACCAGGAGAAAAGACCAGTTTATGTTCATTGTATGCATGGCGTGGATAGAACAGGCATAATGATCGCTCTCTACAGAATTATCAGGCAAGGGTGGGAAGTTGACCAGGCCTATCAAGAGATGGAAGCTTGCGGATTTCATAAATATCGGCTTCGTCCATTCAAATGGCAGCTATATAAGTATGCGAAATATTTCGCCCGGAGCAAGGACGATTTTTTCAGCACCATAAATTCATGATCCACAGTTTATCGGATCAATTTGAAATTAAAACATCTAGAAGTTGAGGAAAAGGAATCATGCCAACTAGAGCAAAGCAAGTTGCCGTCATCTACTCGGAACACGCCGGACAGTTCGAGAGTTACCGCATAGAGCTGGACAACATAGTTTCGCGACTGTCGAATATCATGTTATCCAACGTGGTGCTCTGCGAACTGGAGACCATAGAAGAGAAGTTAAATCTTGATGAGTTCCATTCGGTCTTCGTCATGGGCGGAGACGGTAGTGTCGGTCGTGTTCTTGGTGTGGTGGCTAAATACAATGCCGGCTCCAGCAGAAGAGTTCCGGTCGGAATCATCCCCGGAGGAACCGGGAATATATTTGCCGAGTGCCTGGGACTGATGAAAAAAGATCGGGCCAACCTGATTGAATATGCCCTCAACGTAATCGAGGAGAAGTGCACGGCCACCGTCGACATCGGACAGGCCAACGGTACCCCATTTGTTATAGACGTGGGAATAGGACCGTTTGCCACAGCCATCACGAAACCAGGCTCCAATGATAAATATCACCAGGGAATGCTCTCTTATATCAAACCCTTATTCAGAGCCCTGAGAAAGCGTCCCTACAAATTTAAGATAACCGCAGACGGTGAATCTTTTGCGATTAATGCTTCAGGAATTTTTGTATCCAATCCCCCGGAAATAGGCATTGGCCAGGAGAGTGACCTGTCCGGAATTCAGGATGGGCTCCTGGATCTATGTATTATGAATCCTCAAGAGGTGGATGATTACTTTAGAATCGCCAAAAAATATGGAGCCTGGTTCCTTGCTGGTGTCATGATCGATGACACCCCATACAAAGTGATGAAAGTGAAAGAGGTCACAATTGAAGCGCTGGAGCCTGCCGATGATGAGGCTCTCATGAGCAAAGTTATGGAAGTTGAGGCGATTCCCCTGGAAGAAAGAGTAATCGAAGGCTCCAGGCAATTGAAAGCGATGCTCGATGGAGACCCGTTCGAGTTCACCCCCCTGAGCGCCTCAATTCTGCCTGGAGCAGTGGACGTATACGTCGCAAGAGAGATTCTGGAAAAGTCGTCCACCAGAAAAGCGGATCAAGCTCAGAACCTGAACAGTTCGGTGAAGGTGGTGTAAGCTCCCTGTCCTTCACCGTTCTCATATAAGCGAACCCGGCTCTCACAGGTCATCTCATTGGCGCTGACAACATAGTAGTGATCTTTAGAGACAGCCGTGAGAGTACCCCGATTCGCCTCGGAGATAAACTCGGAGCTTCGGGTGATTACAACCTCTCTTTCGTTTATTCGAATGATACTATGACTATTTAGTTGCCAACCAGGCTGCTCAGTCATCATGCCGGTGAGGCCGGTCTCTTGATGGAAAAATCGAACATTGGCCTGGACAACGTCACCTTCCAGAACATCCTCCATATTGGAGTCGGTCACCAGGGTGGTGCCTGCCCAACGTCCCAGAAAAACCAGGGGCAAAGTGTCCTTGTAAGTAGGCGTTGTATCCTCAACCGGTGTAGTTTGCCCCTGGACTGGGGCCGATGAGATGCCGGAAAAGTTCCGGATCAGATGAAATTTATTGTTCAAATAGATAACAAAAAATATCGCCATAATCACCAGGCCTGCCAGGCCTATGATCATGAGTATATTTCCTTCCCTTATCTCTTCACGAGCGCGATAAGAAGAAGGATTGAGCCTATTTCGAAATAAATAATGCAGCATAAAATTCAAAAAAGTAAGTGGCACCCTGGGCGATGCCACTTTGCAAAAAATGTGAACGGAGTTCTAGATACCCAGCTCCGGGGATAGATGGTCCATGTGGCAGATGACGTTTGCACTCTTCTCTTCTTCTGCAATCATCATCTCCATCCTCTTCAGTGTATTCCACGCTCTAGCGCGAACATAGGGATTGATGTCATCCGATGCCATTCTAAGAAGAATAGCCATCGGCGCACCATAGTTCTCGGCCACGGCAAATCTTACATCGGGGCTCCTGTCGAAGGATAGATTCACTAGAGTGACGTATCCTGCCAGGGGATTGAGAGCGACTTCCCGTCGCACATCCTTAGATTTATCTCGGGCTAAACGAGCCAGAGTAGCCTCTCGGCAAGACGGATTGGCCGCCACTCGGCGTCTCACACCCGGCTTTCCATCCCTGGCCATGCGACCCAGCTTTTCCGGGTCGGTGCGCAAGGAACCAGCCTGCAAGGCACTTTCTGTTCTAAATACCATTTTGTTCCTCACCTCCTAAAAATCTCGGTCAAATTATGCGCTCTGGGTATCCACCAGATCTTTGTTCTCATATTGGTAGAAGTCAGCAATGTCGGCTAGTGAAATAACACCTTTCAAACAGCCCTTTCTATCTACCACCGGAATATTGGTGACACCACTGTTGCTCATGAGTGCCAGCACCATATCCACAGGAGCATTCGGTCCGCAAGTGACCAATTCGTCCGTCAAAATATCTTTGACCTGGGTGTAGATCGGATGCCTTCCTTCACTGAGAACCCTGTCCAGCAGGTCGCGGTCGGAGAGCGCTCCAACCACTTTTTTCGTCCTGGTGTCTTCAACGATGGGAATGTATGCTTCGTCGGTGAATCTCATGATTTTTGCAAGCTTATCGACTCTAGCATTCACAGAGCAACACATAACTTCAGTATTCATCAACTCTCCACAAAGTTTCATAACATCCCTCGAATTCATTAAACTAACTAGAACATTTACAGTGAACGTTAATTCTTGGATTTGAATCATCCGCTCCGCTGTAATTAATGTTTAGCATGAACCGAGAAAGGTGATGCGCGAGTCGAATTTAAAATATCTGCGGACATAAAAGTTGCCTGCCACAATCGTGAACAGGCAACTGGAAATCATATAATTAGGCGATTATCGCTTCAAGACCTCTATCTCTAGCTCGATCCTTGAGCTTTCTCATCGCTTTGCAGGAAGCTTTACCAACCTGGTCTCTGGTGAGACCCAGTTCTTTGCTTACTTCACTGAGGGAGCGCTCTTCACCACCGCCAAATCCGAATCTCATTCGAATCACCTGTCTTTCTCTCTTGGAGAGTCCGGTGAGCAGGTCTTCAACCTGGGCTCTTACGAAGTCCGAGTCGGCAGCCTCTTCCGGAGCCTCACTCTCTTCGTCAGCGGTGAGGTCAATAAGGGAGCACTCTTCGCCTTCTGTGTTGGAAACAGGCTGATCGAGCGACACGGAAGATTGGGTGTAACGCAAAGCTTTAACGACTTTTTCTACTTTGACACCGAGTTCAAGAGCAATCTCTTCTTCTTTGGGCTTACGACCAAGGCTCAAGGAAAGCTCGGCTCTCACCCTTCTAAGCTTAGTCATGAACTCGTTCAAGTGAACAGGCAGACGAACGGTGCGTGATTTGTTAGACAAGGATCTTGTCATCGCTTCTCTAACCCACCAGGCGGCATAAGTAGAGAATCTAATACCTTTATCCAGGTCAAATTTGTTGATAGCGTTCAACAAACCGATGACACCTTCCTGCACCAGGTCCACCATGGGAAGACCTCTTTTTCTATAACGTCTGGCCAGGGAAGCTATCATTTTAAGGTTTGCGAATACAAGATAGTTTCTGGCGTTCTGGTCACCCTCCTGGGCGTCCTTAACAACTTTCTTCTCTTCCTCGGCGCTCAAGGATTTAACATCCTTGGCACATTGCAAAAGTGCTCTAACATTAGTGGTGCCGCCGGGAGTATTGAAGACTCTGGAGACTTCAGAAAGGTCGAGAACATCCAGTTCATTTTCAGCGTCGTCGCTGTCGACCTCGGTAGCTTCGTCTTCCAGATCGATCGAACTAGAATCCAACAACTCGGAAGACTCTATATTGCTCGATAACATTGTCATAAAAACCTCCAAAAAAAAATTGCACAGAATAGACCAGGAACACCTGGTGCTCATAGAATCAAAAATCAAATTTCTTGCCGGGTCATTCACTTGACCCACTGTATTCAATATACTACACAGCGAGACTTCTGTCAACACTTTTGTAGAATTAAATCTACATCCGCTTAATAGCCGCCCCTGGGGCATTCCGGCGCTTACATCCACCCAGCACTAAATTCCGGACTCTCACTCAATAAAAGAGCGCTCATTGTTGAATAAGGAATTCAATACAATGAGCGCTTTACTGTACTCTTTAAACTACAACCTTCAATTAGAGGACTCTACTTTCTCCCTGGCTCGTTTGAGGTGCAGGCTATTGTCGAACTGCACAACTTGATAGGGGTAAGGAATGTCGATACCTCTTTCATCCAGGGCATTCTTAATCGCCTTAATGGCATTATGCTGAACTTCTAAGTAAGATGATTCCTTTTGATTTATCCAGAACATCACATCGAAATCGATGGACGAAGAGCCGAGTCCGGTCAAATAAGCGGTGGGAGCAGGATCCTCCAACACGCCTTCCACGGAGGTCACTGCGTTCAATATTGTTGATTGGGCCTCTTCTATGGATTCTCCATAACCGACGCCGACAGGAACGGAGATTCTTCTATTTTCATAGGCACTATAAACTTTGACGTCGTTGTCGAATACATCACCGTTCGGGATAATCACCTGCTTGCCGTCAAAAGTCTTTATATAGGTAGAACGAACATTGATCATAGTCACTGTTCCGAGGTGACTATTGGATTCAATCACATCGCCTACCACGAAAGGTTTATTCCATAATATAAGGATTCCAGCCACAAAATTTTCTAAAATATCTTTGAAAGCAAAACCGATAGCTACGGATGAAAGTCCAAGACCGGCTATCAATGAGCCCGGATCGAAGGATGGAATTACCACAACCGCGGCCACGAGTAATCCAAGGATGCGCACACCGATACCTGTGAGGCTGGCCAGAATAGAGCTGAGAGTTATATCCAGTCCGGATCCCTCAGTCAGTCGTTTCACCACACTCTGCATGGTGTTAGCCAGAAAGTTGAAAACCAGCACCACAAACAGTCCTGCCACTATCAGGGGCAGATGTTTGATGAAGCTGACTCCTATATTAGTGACGGTATCAAGTACCAGATTTAGTGCTTCCACTACAAGCCTCCTTAGACTTTTTCAGTTTGCGATCCTTATATATAGACTTGCTTCTAAACAGCAAGTACAAGAGCTGTCACCAGAAGCATCGCATAGGCAGAGCCTGCGATAAAATCTGCGATGCCCGGACTGTAGGGGTCGATGTTGGTGCTTCTATTAATTACATGATTGTCCATTAACTGATCTCCTTCAAAAGTGCTTGTTGCTCAACGCAACTGTAGATAATTTAGCACACTTCGTAGACTATAGTCAACAATCAATTCAAAATCCCAGCCCCTAAAAATATACCGGCAGGTTTCCCTGCCGGTGGTATCAAGTATTCCGGGGTGCCATCAAAGATCCACCCGGTAAATTGCACAGCTCGTCATAGAGATTAACGCGGTCAGCCTTAATGACGATAATTCTTCAGATCTTCTGCCTCGGCAATAAGTTCAAGAACTGAGGTGTTGAATGCGCTTGCGATTCTGCTCAATACCTCCAAACCGAAGGTTTCTTGACCAGTTTCCAGTGCTCGAATTCTTCGAGGCGATAAACTAGCTTGCCTGGCGAGATCTTCTTCCGACCACTGTACCTCTCTTCGCTTCATTGCTATCAGTTCGGATAGCGAATCCATCGATTCCTCCTCTAGAGACGGTAATCCAATTATTAGAGAATGCCAGGTCCAAGACAAACCTGACCAGTAGTATATTTTATATCACACACAGGCACAGAATTCAAGTGCCCAGAGTCGAACCCACCCCCCGCGAAGCCATACTCCGAGACCTTATGAGACACAAGCCAAACCGCCACAGAAAGAGTGCTCGGCGCCGCAGTAGACTATTTTCTACTTTTGTTAAGTTTTGGGGCATCAACATGCCGGGGCGATGCTATATAAAGGATGTGAAAAGAAGGAGGTAAGCGACCAGATGAGAAAACTAGAAAATCGCGCTGCTTATGAAAGCCACGATTCAACAGGCGAAAGCACACTAAGTCTCAAGAACTTCGCTTTACTGCTCCTAATCGTGATGGCTATTTCTTTTGCTTATACAAGTATTCAGTCATTTAGCACCATTGATAGGGCCGTAGAGTACGAGAGACTGACGGACTGAAGAGGAAATACACATGGATAAATATTTTGAAAATACAGGGCACCACGAACACTTTGATGCTGTTCTCGCCCGACCGGCCAATCAGATAATCTTACCGATACTTGTAATTTCGATTTTCAGCACCATGTTTCTATGGTCTAACCTGACAGCCAATACCGGGTCAGATGATGGAAGTTATCATAGAAGCAAGGTGATGGAGACAGAAGTGATCGTGCCCACAAGCGAAAAAATTGAAGGGATAGTCGGTCCTGATTCGGAAAAAGAGATTCTTGTAAAACCTGCGATGGCAGGATTACCTGTCTAACAGTTAGAATTTGAAAGAACGGCTTTGAAACCGTTCTTTTTTTATGCACCTTCGGCATCAACAGGAAACTGTACATAGAATGTGGTGCCTTCTCCCATTTTAGAATCAAACCAGATTCGACCGCGGTGAAGTTCAACCACTTTCTTGCAAATGGCCAGACCGATTCCAGTGCCGGGATAGCGATTGGGCTCCAGGCGAGAGAACATGTCAAAAATCTTCTCCCCGTGCTCTTTATCCTCATCGATCCCAATTCCATTATCTTTGATCGCAACTATGAAACCTGCGCTCGTCTCACTGGAGCTAACTTCAATAACAGGAGTTTCACTGCTGAATTTCAATGCGTTGGAGATAAGGTTTTGAAACAAGAGCATTACCGTTGATCTATTCACATCAACTATCGGAAGATCTTTGACTTTTACTTCAGCCTTCTTCTCAGAAATAGATTGTTTGATATCATCAAGAACTTTTTTGAGCAAATCATTGAGGTTTGTAGGTTCGATGGAAAATTCCTTCTTGCCAAGAGAGCTGTAGGCAAGAACATCCTGAATACGCTCGGTCGCTCTCAATCCCGCCTGGGTCATAAACGAAAGCATGGCACCAACATCTGAATCTGGTGGCAGAGCGAGCTCATCTGCCACCAGATGCGCATAGGTGGTCATGGTTCTAATTGGCTCTTTCAGGTCATGGGCTGCCATCCAGGCAAACTTTTCCAGTTCGGCATTCGTCTTGGCAAGTTGATGAGCCTGACTCAATAGAGCTTCTTCCGCTTTCTTCCGCCGGGTGATATCCCTGGCCACGGAAAACCCGGCCAAGACTTTTCCATCCTTGTTCTTAAGAGGGCTGACCACAAGGGAAACATGAACAAACTCACCGGATTTGGTGACCCTTATTGTCTCGTAAGTTTCAATTATTTTCTCCCTGGATAGAGCGTCTAAAATTTCCGATACCTCCTCCTTTCTATCTTCAGGAAGTAAAATAGAGATATCCTTACCGAGAACCTCATCAACTTCATATCCATAAAGTTTCACCGCCCCATCATTCCAACTCTCTATCTCTCCGGAAAGAGAGAATGAAATAATCGCATCAACGGAAAGCTCTACAATTGCGGACAGATCGTAATCGGATCGTTTAAGAGAAGAATCGGTGATGAGGGAATGAGAATGCTCTGTTGAGCCAGGCTCAATAGTCTTGTAGGAGCCGGAGAGTGATACCTGACGGTCTATTTCTCTCTGCTCCGTATAACTTTCTATCAGGTTGTCCACCACGGACTCATTCTTCTCCGGTCTTAAGACGGAGAACCAGAGGTTTCCCCTTTTCCTATCAGGTGATAGGGAAACGAGATATTGAAGACTTTTTCTTTTACCGACTTTCAGCCCGGCATTAATCTCCACAGGAAAGTTTGAACTCGTCGCCAGCCCCAGAGAGATAAGCTCTTTCAGCTTCTTCTGATCTCTTCTTACGAACGCATCAGTCCAAACTTTTACACCGCTTGAAAGTTCGGACTTCTCTATCCCGGTCAGATCAACAAAACACTGATTGCAGTTTCTTAGCTGCTTCGCATCAGCGCCCCATAGTACAGGCAATGGAAGTAGATCCAAGATCTTTTCCAGGTTATCGGCTTCGGAATATTCAGAAGACGGCATGAATTAAATGCTCACTTCATTT
>MDTD01014558.1_pt1 | contig 23290 bp, 20 predicted proteins | sample 811221 | NCBI WGS metagenome assembly MDTD01 (sample SAMN05326646, study PRJNA326480) | marine metagenome | isolation source: seawater | place: Pacific Ocean: South West | collected 2011 | reverse complement strand
CAATTTAGTAAAGATAATAAAGCCTATGAATTACCAAGTAATGATCCTTCACCAGGTCAAGAGATTCAAAATAATATAGTTAATAAAATCATTAGGAATGCTGTTTACCAGTTATCTGAAAAGTTTAAGGAAGTAATCGTACTTAGGGATTTTCAAGGACTTTCATATGAAGATATAAGTGATGTTATAAATGTGCCAATAGGCACAGTAAAATCAAGAATAAATAGAGCTCGTTTACAGCTTCAAGTAGAATTAAAGCATTTAAAAAAATAGGAGTATTTATAGAAATGAATCGTTACGAATTTGAAAATTTGATTTCGGATTATTTGGAAGGTGAGCTTTCATTTAGTAAAAGAAAAGAATTTGAACTTTATTTAAAAGATAATGAGAACGCAAGCTCATTATTTTACAAAGTGAAAAATACATTATTTGATATGAAAAGGGTAGATAAAGTTTCAACTTCATCAAACTTTAACTCAAAATTATTAATGAAAATAAAAGATGAAACACCCTCAGTGCCATATATGAAGAATGACATTTTTGGATTATCTCCTATTTATGCTTCAATTTTTTCGATCCTTTGTTTAGCAGTTACTTTTATTATTTATTCATTGATTAACCCAGAGTCTTCCTCTAATTCAAAAATTGATTATAGCTTGGTTCCAATTGATAAATCACAAAAATTTAATCAGTCACAGGTATTTAAAAATAATTCTAATTACATAGCTAAAGATCAATCAGACTCATCAGATGTAAATGGAAAAGATTACAAGCCAAAAAAGACTAATAAAATAAAGTTTGTCAATTATTAAACAATATTACCTGTTTTAAAATCAATTAAAAGCTTGGTAAATTCATCTTTTGGTATTCTTTTACATAAAAAGATGATGAATAAATTCTCTGCAAACAACCTAATTTTTTCCATATTTAGCTTAAATATATTGTCACTAGTTTTTGTAGGTGATGTCAATCCAATTTTAGTTTTGTTTAATAAGTTGATGTCTATAGCTGGTTTGTCATGGTTTATTCATTATTACTATAAAACATTAAATTATAATGATGATATAAAAGATAATTACTTGAACCAAGATATGGATACAGTCATATTAAAAGATGATCCTAGTTCGCAATTTTCTGATTTAATTGATGCCTCTTTTTCTCTAATTAAAGATATTTCAGATGACTTTGAAGTAGGTTCTTATTTTTACCAGCCAGATTCAAAATTATTAGAGTTAAAAAGTTTTACCTCCGACTTATTTACTGAGTCTCTTACTTTGGAAAACAGTTTCATCGAAAATCTAAATGGTAATAAGCCACAAAATTTGTTTTATCAAAAAGATAACAAAGAATTGTGGTCTTTTCTCTTCAAAGAGAGCTCCACAAAAGGTAGTGAGTGTTTTATTTTAGAACCTATTTTAATAAATGAGGCTCTGGTTGGAGTTATAGTTGTTAGGTCAGATCACTTCAGTAATGTTAGCGATAGTAACCAAAAACTTATAGAGCATATAGCAAAAATAATTACCATTGGAATATCAAACCTAGATATTTTAGAGAAAACAATTAATAGTAAGAATGACCAAAATCAAGTTTTCGATTTATTAACAACCATCAATATTTCACAGTCTGAATCTGATATTTTAAATAAATTTAGGAACATCATTAATTTTTACTTTGAATACGATTGCTTAACGTTCTCTGAAATTAACAAAGATGGCAAAAAAGCGGTTATCAAGTTGATCGATGGAGTAAAGAAAAATTTACCATCTGAAAATAGTTTTAACGTAAATGGTACTATTAATGGATTAGTTTATATTAAAAATAGCGTCGTTGTTGGTTCAAATGAACAATATAATTTATTTCGGTTTTCATCAAATGAAAAAAACGATGACTTTCAAAATAATTTTTTAAGTGTTCCATTATTCTTAAACGAAAGTATTTGGGGTGCAGTAACAATCGAGACTTTTAGAGATCACGTATATAGTGATAGAGATAAAAACCTTCTTAGCTTAATTATTCGAGCAATGCAAATTAGCATGTCCTGGTTTATTAATTATCAGAATATTTATGAAGATGCAATTAGAGATGGGCTTACTGGGCTATTAAATCATAAAACTTTTATTGATAGAGCTCAGGAAGAGATTGAAAGAGCAAGACGGTTTCAACATCAATTAGTTTTTTTAATTTACGATTTAGATAAGTTTAAAAGAATTAATGATACTTTAGGCCATCCTTATGGCGATTATGTCATCAAAACAACTGCTAAAATCATCAAAGAGAATGTTCGTAGTATAGATTTAGTCGCGAGATATGGTGGAGAAGAGTTTGCCGTAGTTTTAGTTAACACAAATAAGGAAGCAGCTACGACTGTTGCCAAAAGAATAGTGAAAAATGTTCAAGATTACAACTTTTCCATGGATGGCGAAGTAGTAGATATGACAATTAGCTGTGGCCTATCAGAGTATCCTAAGGATTCAGATGAACTTAAAGATTTAATTCAATTTGCGGATGAGGGCCTATATAAAACAAAAGATAACGGAGGTAACGACGTTACAATATACAGCTCAATTTCAGGTTAAATTATGCTTCATAAATTTTTTAAAGTTATTTTTTTAATATTTTCAATTTTTGTATCTGCTTTTTCAATTATAAAGGGAGATGACGAAAAAAATAAGGATCTGGCCATTCATTATTTTATGCAGGGTGAGTTTCTGCTCAATCAAGGTAATTATGCATTGGCTGTTTTGGAATTCCAGGATGCTTTAGATATTGATCCAAACGCACCAACTATTCATGTATCTATAGCTGATGCTTACAGAAGGTTAGGGCGATCTAAACGTGCAGAGGACCATCTTAAAATTGCAATTGATCTTGACCCCAATGATGTAAGTGGTCGAGAATTACTTGGGCAATTGTATTTATTGAATAGAAGATATGAGTTAGCATTGGTTCAATTTTCTGCTCTCTCAAAAATTGATGTTGATAATGATAACTATTTAACAATGATGGGTGATTTACATAAACTTCAAAAACAATGGAATGAATCAATACATTTCTTTTTAAGAGCATTTGAGGTTAATCCTCAAAATTATAAAGCACTTGAAAGTGCTATGCAAGTTTCTTTAAGTGTTGAACTATTTGAAAAAGCAGAGGAGGTTTGTAAAAAATTAGTCCAATATAATCCAGATAATAGTAGTTATTGGCTAACCTATAAACAAATAACAGCATATAATAAAAATTATGAAAGTACCTTACTAGCTATTTCTGAAATAGAAAGAATAAATGGACAAACAATTACTTTAACACTTGAAAAAAGTGCGGTGATGCAAGAATTAAACGATATTGATAATGCTATAAAAATACTCCTTGAAAATCATGATTCGGATAGTGCTGATTTAGAAATAGTAAAAAGACTCGTATCTCTTTATCTAGAGAAGGAAAATTATCTTGACGCAAATATCTTTAATAATATCCTATTAAGAGAGTTTTCTGATGATCCATCAGGTTATATTAATGCAGCGATTATTTCTTTAAATAATGACTCCCCAAACGAAGCAATTACATATTTAGCTCCAAATATTGATAAGTATTTAGATAATTATTCAGCTTTATATTTGTTGGGGACTTCTTATTTTCAGATTAAAGATTTATTCAGAGCTGATAAATATATTAATCTTTCTTTAAAAGTATACCCTCAATCTAGAAGTAGTAAACATACGCTAGCAATGATTTACGACCAAACAGGACAATGGATAAAATCAGATAGTTTATATTTAGACTTAATTAAAACAGATTCTACTGATGCTCAAGCATATAATAATTTTGCTTACAGCTTAGTAGAGCGTGAAGCTAACCTAGAACTAGCTTTAGAGATGTCATTAATTGCTAATAAAATTCAGCCAAATTCAGCTCCATATCTTGATACATTAGGATGGATATATTTTCATCTTGAGCAATATGAAAAATCTCTTGAGTATGTTCAACAATCGTATACCATAGATAGTACAAATCCTATAATTGTTGAGCATTTAGCAGACATTCTAAAAGCAACAAATCAGATTTCTAAAGCTAACTTGATTTATTTGCAAGCCATAGATATAGGTGGAGATAGTCTTCAGATAAAACAAAAAATGTTAACTGAATGAGAATATTTTCATTAATATTTTTCTTATTTATTCTATTTAATTGTTCATCAATCAAAGAAGAATTTATAAGTATTAATGATGAAAATATTCCTAATCAGATTGTATCATGCACTGGGCGAGGTTCAATATTCTCAGTTGGTAGTTTTAGTGGTAGACTATCATTCAACTTCATATCTCAAAATGATAGTTCTTTTTGTCAATTTCAAGACTTTTTAGGACGCAAAGTGTTATTACTTTGGTTAACTAAAAACTCAATTGATGCATGGAATTTAATTGAAAATAAAAAATACAGTTATTCAAATGTTAGTGATATAATACCAATTTTATCTGTTATAAACCCAGACCATCTAATTAAGTTTTTATGGGGTGAGGAAATTACATCAAATCAAATTAGTGTTCCCGCTAAGGCAAACATGGAAATTAAATTAGGTAAAAGCAATCAAAACAATTCAACCATTGATAGCGCAACATTCATTGACAAATCAAATAGACAAGAATTGTTAATAAAAGTTGAGTCCAGAGTTTTTAGTAAAAGTCATTTGGATTTAAAAAAATATTGGAAAATCATTCTAAGCTAAAGATGAAGCTATCGATTATCATACCAGTATTTAATGAAGAAGGCTCTCTAGGAGAATTATATCTTCAAATCAATCGGTCAATTAAAAAATATAATGATTATGAAATAGTATTTATTGATGATGGCTCATCCGATAAATCAAAAAAAATTATTCAAAAAATAATTGATAAAGATCCTAAAGTAAAATTAATAAGTTTTTTCAGAAATTTTGGTAAATCTGCTGCTTTATCTGAGGGTTTTAGATATGCTTCAGGGGATGTAATTATAACTATGGATGCTGATTTGCAAGATGATCCTAATGAGATTCCCGCTCTAATAAATAAGCTAAATGAAGGTTACGATTTAGTGTCAGGTTGGAAGAAAAAGAGGTTTGACCCTTGGACAAAAACATTACCCTCAAAAATCTTTAATTTTGTAACAAGGTTATTAACCAGAGTAAAAATTCATGATTTCAATTGTGGTTTAAAAGCTTACAGGAGCTCTGTTGTGAAGTCTATTGAAGTCTTTGGAGGCAGACACCGTTACATTCCAGCATTAGCTGGTCAAAAAAACTTTGCTGTTACTGAGATTGAAGTTAATCATCGCCCTAGAATCCATGGAACAACAAAATATGGTGGATCAAGAATGTTTCATGGGTTTTTTGACTTACTTACAATACTATTTTTAAACAAATATACCCAGCAGCCATTACACTTTTTTGGAGCAATAGGTATTATTACATTTTTAATTGGATTTTTTATACAAATGATTGTGCTTTATTATAAGTTCATCCTTTTAGAATCGTTTTCAAAACATATAGCTTTATTATTACTCGGAATAGTTTTTATTATAATAGGCATTCAATTTTTCTCAATAGGATTGCTTGGGGAAATTATGGCTCGTTATAGCCAGGGTAAAGAGGATAGAATAAAAGAGATTAAATAGAACAGCATCAAGAGAAATAAATTAATTTGTCTTCCCAATTACCAAAAATAAGTGTGGTTACTCCAACCTATAATCGTTGTGATGAATTAGTGCATTTAATACATTCTATTAATAATCAAACATTGGAAAGTAAATACTTTGAGTTAATAATATGTGATGATGGTTCAACTGATGGCACTGAGCAAAGAATAAAAGATTTGTTAAAGAATGTAAATTTTAATTTAAAATATATTTTTCAAAAAAATAGTGGCCCTGGTAATGCTCGAAATAATGGTGTAAAAAATGCTAAAGGCGAGTTAATAATTTTTACGGACTCCGATTGTGAAGCTGAAGAGAATTGGTTAAAAAACATATACAATTCTTATTCAAATGAGAACTTTGATGCCTTTGGTGGTCCAGATTTAGCAAAAGATGATTTTTTACCTATCCAGAGAGCAATTAATTATTCAATGTCTTCTTTTTTTACAACTGGCGGAATTAGAGGACACAACAAAAATATGTTAACAACTTTTTATCCACGAACGCATAATATGGGAATAAAAAAAGATTTGTTTTTGAAATTAGGAGGATTCAGTGATATGCGATTTGGAGAGGATATTGAGCTAAGCAACAGAGTACACAAAGAAGGTGCTAAAGTAAAATTATTAATTAATGCAATAGTTTATCATCGTCGAAGAACAAACTATTTAAAGTTTTTCAAACAAGTCTATAATTCAGGAGTTGCTAGAATAAATCTAGGTAAAAGAGATTTTAATATGATAAAGTTTATTCACACTATTCCTTCATTGTTTACAATATTTAGCTTTTTATTATTTACTCTACTTATTTTTTCAACTCATTTAGCAAGTTTGATAATATCGTTTTTATTTTTTATCATGTTTTTGGTTTCAATAATTGGTGCTATTAGTGAAAAATCTTTTAAACTAGTTCCTATCTTGTTTGTAGTCATTCCAATTCAAATTTATGGCTATGGTATTGGTTTTATTGTCGCATTCGTAAAGCGTTATATTTTAAAACAAAATGAGTTCGCAGGATTACTAAAAGATTTTTATTAAAATTGAAGAATGTTTTAATCATAACTTACTATTGGCCTCCAAGTGGGGGAGGCGGTGTTCAGCGAGTTCTTAAATTTTGTAAATATCTTGTGGGTTATGGTTGGAATCCCATTGTGTTGACTGTTGAGAATGGAGAATTTCCAGATCTTGATAATTCGCTTGTTGAAGATGCGAAAGGCATAGCATGTACTAAGGCAAAGAGCTTTTCTTTATATTCAATTTTTAAAAAATTTTCTGGTAAAAAAAATGTGCCATCACATCAAATAAGTCCAGGTAATAATGACAATTTAATTATAAAATTATCAAGGTGGATCAGATTTAATTTAATTATACCAGATGGAAGAGTTGGATGGTATTTTGGGGCATTTAGAGCTGCAAAAAAAATAATTAATAATAATGATATTGATATGATTTTTACAAGCGGTCCACCACATTCTGTGCACTTAATTGGAAACTCAATAGCAAAAAAAACTGGAATTAAATGGGTGACTGATTTTAGAGACCCTTGGGTGGATAATTTTTATTATATTGAAAATCCTAGAAATAAAATAATATCTTTTTTCGACAATTATCTTGAAAAATTAGTATTACGTAATTGTAACTATTTAATTACGGTAAGCAATGGAGTCTTATCATTGTTAAATCAAAATAAACATCTTAATGGTAAATCTGAGGTTATATATAATGGATATGATCCTGCAGATTTTAATAATAAAAAGTGTAAAAAGTTATTAAATAGAAAAAATATAATAATTTCACATATTGGAACATTATCTAAATCTCAAAACCCTAAGGGGCTTTTTAATTCAGTAAAAAAATATAATCTATTAAATGATAAAAAACCAATTTTGATTAAATGTATTGGTAGTGTTCATAGTTCGATCGAGAATTATGCAATGAAAAATGGCTTCAAGCAATTTTTATCAATTATGCCTTATGTTGAACACTCTTTAGCAATTGATGAGATGATTAATTCTGATATCTTGTTTGTAGTAATTCCAGATTTACAAAAAAATCGTGGTATTATTACCGGCAAGTTATTTGAATATATAGCTAGCGGGACTGAAATTATTTTAATTGGTAGTAACGAATCTGAAGCTTCCAACATATTAATGGATTTAGGATACCAACATGTTTATGGTATTAATGATGAAATAGATTTTAATTCCTTTAAAATAAATAATTATAAGAGACAATTTTCTCTGAGTAAAATTAGTCGAATAGAACAGTCAAAACAATTATCTCAAATATTCGATAAGCTTTTAGACAAAAACCATACTAAATGATATGGGATTCATTTAATTAATTTGCTTATAGAACTAGTAATTGAAATTTTACATAAATCATAATCAACTTAAAAATGCATTATCATTTAATTCAAATGGTTTTATCTTCCTTAGGTATATTATATTAAGCTCTCAATAGAAACTTATATTGTGATTAGAATAGTTTTAAATAACTAGGTTAAGAATTTTTTCTAATGATAAATGTAACAAAAACATACTTACCAAATAAAAAACTATATAAAAAATATATTGATGAAATATATGCTAATGGATGGATTACTAATAATGGTCCAATGGTAAAATTATTAGAGAAAAAATTGGCCGCGTATTTAGGAGTGAAAAATATTGTACTAGTTTCAAATGGAACTGTCGCCTTAGAAATTGCTTACAGAGCGCTTGAAATCAAAGGTGAAGTAATTACTACACCATTCAGTTTTGTAGCAACTACAAGCTCTCTTGTTACGAGTGGTTTGCATCCTATCTTTGCTGATATAGATCCTCATACGTTTAATATTAATGTAGAAAATATAAAAAATCTTATATCAAAAGATACAAGTGCTATAGTACCTGTACATGTTTTTAGTAATGCTTGTGAGGTAGAAAAAATTGAAAAAATTGCAAGAGATTATAAATTAAAGGTCATTTATGATGCTGCTCATTCATTTAATGTTAGGTATAAGGGAAAAAGTATTTTAGGTCATGGAGATATATCTGCAATAAGTTTTCACGCAACAAAGATTTTTCATAGTATTGAAGGGGGAGCATTAATTATTAATGATGATAGTCTAGTAGAGAAGGTAAGATATTTGATTAATTTCGGTATTAAAAACACTGAAGAAATACCAGAACTTGGTACAAATGCTAAAATGAATGAATTTGAAGCAGCTATGGGCCTCTGTGTTCTTGAGGAAATTGAAGAATTAAACCTCAGAAGAAAAATAATTTACGATTTTTATCTAAAAGAGCTTAAAAATATAGTCACTTTACAAAAATTAAATATTGATTCAGTTCAAAATCATAGTTATTTCCCTATAATATTAGATTCTACTGAAAAGTTAAAAGAGATAGAAAAAGCTTTAAATAAAAATGATATTTACCCCAGAAGATATTTTTATCCCTCACTAGATACTCTAAGTTATATAAAGCCAGTTCAATTGTGTGAAATTTCTAGAGATATATCATCCAGAATTCTTTGCTTGCCAATCTATCCTCAATTAGAAAAAATCGAAGTAAGAAGAATATGTAATATTATAAAGAAAAATATATGCTAGTTGTTGGAGCAAAAGGAATGGCTAAAGAAGTTTTAGAGATCCTTCATAGAAATCTTTACGAAAAAAAAATAGTTTTTTTTGATAACATTAATAATGATATTCAAAATAAGATCTATGACAAATTTAAAATTATTAAAGATATAAATAATGCTAAAAAATTTTTTGCTGATGAAGGATCTGATTACACAATTGGAATTGGTGGACCAAAAAAACGTAAAGATATCTTCAAACAGTTTTCTGAAATCGGAGGGAAATTACTATCAGTAATCAGTAGTAATGCAGATATAGGTCATTTTAATACTACCATTGAAGCAGGATGTATCGTTACTTCAGGAGTTAAAATAATGAATGATGTTAAGATAGAAAAAGCATGTATAATAAATTTAAACTCCACAATTAGTCATGATTCTTCAATTGGTGAATTTTCAGAGATTTGTCCGAACGTCAATATCACAGGGAATTGCAAAGTAGGGTCTAATGTTTTTATCGGAACAAATGCTACAATATTGCCGAAAATCAAAATTGGCAGTAATTCAATAATTGGAGCTGGTTCAGTAGTTACAAAGAATATTCCTAAGAATGTATTGGCCTTTGGTGTGCCTGCGAAAATCATTAAATCCATAAAATAAAAAAATGATAGTTCATTTATTTGGAGATGAAATATTTGTAAATACTACCATAGAAATACTCCAAAAAAATAATTCTAAGATAAATAAATATATTGTTCTCTCAAATGCGAAAAAACTAAAACATGTATCTCTTACAAATAATGTCTTAATTTTAAATAATTCACCTTATAAAATAGATTTTGATTTAATATTTAAGGACTGCAAGCTTTTAGTAATTCACTATCTTACTCCTACAAAACTTTATATTTTGAAGAATAAGCCTTCAAATATTAAAGTTCTTTGGTCTATTTGGGGTGCAGATGCATATGACCATTTTCAAAATAAAGATATTTTTGAGCCATTAACACTTGCAGTGTATAAACAAAACAAATTTGAATATTTAAAATCCTCTATTCTTTATAAAATATATCATTTTCTTAAGTATAGAGTAAAAACTATAAAAAGCGAATTACATTTATTAAAAGAAATTGATTTTATAAGCACAGTACTTCCAAATGAATTTGAAATCATTAAAAAAGAATTTGATCTCAATGCAAAATATATTGACTTTAATTACCCAGTCAATAAATTTAGTGATGATGATTTATCTATAGATCTTGGCAATTCAATACTTTTAGGAAATTCGGCTACACTTTCAAATAATCATTTTGATGCTTTTAAAATAATTAAAAGTATTAAAAAAAAAATAATTTGTCCGCTTAGCTATGGTGCGCTAGGATACAAAGCCTATAGAAAAAAGGTTATAATCCAAGGAAATGATTTATTTAAAGAAAATTTCCAAGCACTTGAAAATTTCCTCTCTAGAAAAGATTATGAAAAAATACTTACATCTTGCAACACAATGATTATGTATCATATAAGACAACAAGCATTAGGTAATATTTTCATGGCGCTTTATTTTGGGTTGAGAGTGTTCTTAAACAAGAAATCAGTTACTTATAAATATATGATTGATAAAGGAATTATTATTTTGATCTTGAAAAAGATGCTCAATTAGTGGGCATTGAATTAACTGAAAATCAAAAAATATTAAATAAACAATTGGTTTCTAATTTGCAGGGTGAAGAAAAAATAGACACAAAAATCAAAGCTCTTATGAGTTTACATAATTATTAAGAATCACAATAAATGCATAGAATAAATCATTTGAAAAATGATAGGTTAGATTAAAAAAAATGCAATATAAAACATAAAATACTTAAAGTACTAGTTATTGATTTAAGTTCTGCAAATTGAAGATCATTTGAAAAATATATATTGAAAGTTGATGAATAATATAACGGTATCGTTTATATTGAAATGATGTATAGCTTAAAATTAGGTACTGTAACTTAATAAACATTAATATCGTTAATCCTCTATCATTTAATTGTAAACATAAATGTCAATTCGCCCTAAAATAAAATTATTTGGTTATTCTACATTAGTTTATGGGTTAGCCAATTTGATGACTAAGGCTGTAGTCATTACTTTAGTACCATTATACACAGCTTATTTAACCGTATTTGAAGTTGGGCTAATTGTATTTCTAGAAATGATAGAATTATTTGTTGTGACTATCATTCCTATTGGTTGCATAAATGCTATGTGGCGTTATCTTCCTGGACAATCAGTTCAAATTAAAAATAAAATTATCATCTCTACTTTTACAATAATTGTCTTTAGTGGTTTTGCATTGACATCATTATTATTGTTATTTCAAAATAATATCAGTCTTTTTTTAAATATTTCTAATAAAAATAATCTTTTACTTTTTGTGTTTATTAGTTTTTTTTTACAATCTTTGTCCAATTTCATCTATGCTCTGTTGCAATATAGAAATCAAGCAATTTTTTATCTAATATTATCTTTGGTCCAATTTTTATCATTAGTAGGACTTACGATCTATTTTATTGTTTATAATAATACTGGTATTGCTGGTATTTATTATGCTAAAGTATTGGTCTTCAGTGCTTCCTTAATTTTTGTATTTTTCATCTTATTTAAAACTACGCCTGGCTTGCCATCTTTTAATATCATAAAAAAGTTATTAAAATATGGATTTCCAATTATTCCTATGATATTACTAATGCCATTTTTAAACGTTTCAGACCGATTTTTTTTGAAGATTTTTGCTTCTATTGAAGACATTGGTAGATATGGAATAGCGTATAAATTTGGAATGTTAATTAACATGTTTTTGATTATTCCAATTAATCGTTCTTGGGGTCCACAAATGTTTCAAGTTGGAAATAACTTTGAAAATAATAGAGAAATACATCAAGACATTACATTTTATTATTCATTCATTGGTTGGTTTATTATCATTAGTTTAAGTTTTTTTTCAGACACAATCATCTCTATTTTCACTACTGAGGATTACAAATCCGCAGCATGGTTAATACCATGGGTATCGTTAGCTTATTTCATTGGAGGATTCAAAATATTTTTTCTCGCAACCGCATCTTTAAGTGATAGAACAGATTTATTAATCAAGGCAGGAGTCTTCACAATTATTTTTAATACTATTTTAAATTATTTTTTGATAAAAAATTATGGCTTAGAAGGGGCTGTTTTATCAACTATTTTATCTAATGTTATATTAATAGTTTTATTGTTGAATAGCTCAAGATCTATTAATCAATTTAGTTGGCCTTATGGGAAAATCGTTCATGGAGCTATTATATCAGCTTTTTTAATCATCTTTTTTGAAATTATTAAAGAAATAACAATAAACTATATTATTATAACAAAGTGTTTGTTAATTGCAGCATTTCCAATTTTAAGCTTATTTACAAATTTGATTGGACAAAAAGAAATGAATGGGGTAAGACATCTTCTGTCTTCCCTGTACAAGAAAGTATAGTTTGTGATAAATAAAAAGTATATATGGTTATTCATACCAATGGTCTCATTTGTTTTTCTCTATGATTTAATCATTTATAATAAGATACCATTAGCAAGTGATATGGTAGCACATGAGCCAATAAAGGAATGGTTAAGAACAACTAGTGAGTTTCCGCATTGGTTTCCAAATCTTTTTTCTGGTTTACCATCATATGGCGGTTATATCTACACCCCGGGTCACCCTTTAGAACCACTTTTGCGTGCTATTTATTTGAATAATGGTTTCAGATTTTGGTTTTATCTATCAATTGGAGGAGTGAGTCTTTTTTTCTTACTAAAATTTTTAAAAGTTTCAAGTAAAGCAAGTCTTTTTGGCGGGCTAGCTTATGCTTTAACACCATATGTTTTTGGTCTTATTAATGCTGGCCATAATAATAAGATAATGGCAGGGGCTTTCACACCACTTCTTATTCTATGTGCACTATACATGCTTAAAGATCGTTCTATAAAATCTATTCTATTACTAAGTATTGTATCAGCATTGCAATTATGGACCAATCACCCTCAAATATACTATTATACATGGATGGTTATAGGTTTATGGTGGCTTTTAGATAAAGTATATTGTTCATTTAAGAACAAGGTTAATTATAAAAACATCATCCAAGATATCTTATGTTTAACAATTTCTATTATTATTTCATTGTTAATGGTATCAGATCCTTATTATGATATATATAAATTTCAAAGCGAATCAAATAGGGGTTCAATTTCTGTTTTAGATCAAACTGATGATACTAAAAAAGGAACTACTTGGGATTACGCTACACAGTGGTCCTTTCACCCATCGGAGACTATTTCATTTATTTATCCTTACTTTTATGGGTTGCAGAATTTTTCAGTGAAAAATAAATCTGAGCCTAGAAAATTTATGAAACAAGCTTCTTATTGGGGATATATGCCATTTACTCAATCAACTCATTACTTGGGTCTATTAATTGCTGTTCTATCTTTTCTTAGTTTATGGTTTTATTTTAGGTATAAAGAACAAAATAGTACTGAAGTGATTTTATGGATTATTTCTATTATCATTTTAGTAATTGGATTTGGTAGTCATCTACCATTGCTTTATAAGCCACTTTTTAAGTTTGCACCCTTCTTTTCAAAATTTAGAGTACCTTCAATGATTTATATGATGCTCTCCCTTACAATGCCAATGATTGCTTCAATTGCTATCGATAAAATAACTAATGAGAAATATAAAGAAGAAGTATTTAGCATATCTTTAAAAGTCTTTGGAGTATTTATTTTTTCTAGTGTTATTTTATTTTTGTTTGGGGAAAATCTTTTGTCTTTTAGTGATATGAGAGATAATAGGTTCACTCATTATATTGACATAGTTAAAGACATCAGGCTTGAGCTCTTTAATAAGGGTCTTCTTTTAGCGTTATTAATATGTTTAGGGTCGTTAACAACAATTTTTTTATATTCAAAAAATAAAATTTCAATTAAGGAATTTTCATTTTTTTTCATTGCTATCCTCATTATTGATTTGTGGGTTGTTAATAATGAGTTCTTATCTCTCAAAGATCCTAAAAGTATGAAAAATCTATTTACTCAAACACAAGATATTAAATATTTAAAATCTGACACTAGTGCATTTAGAATATTCCCAGCAGATGAAATTGATGCTACTAAGTATGGATACTGGAGCATTCAAAGCATTGGAGGGTATCATGCTGTTAAATTAAGGCATTATCAAGATCTAATGGATGTCGGTGGTTTTCGTAGACCAGTAATTCTTAATATGTTAAACGTAAAATACATTATTACAAATAAAAAAATAAAAAACAAAGCATTCAAAAAAATTGAAGGAAATAATAATCTATATGAAAATTTAGATGTTCTACCTCGCTCTTGGTTTGTCGGAAATATAAATTTGGTCAAAAGTCAAAAATCATCACTTCTATCAATAATGGATATGTCTTTTAGGCCGAATGAAACTGCAACAGTTTTAGATTATGATGGACCTGATTTAGTTGATTATAAGGATGGTAACTCAAAAATTATAAAGACATCTCCAAATGAAATAATAATCAATTGCAGAACAACTGGTGGTGGTCTTCTCGTTCTATCTGAGGTTTATTACAAACCAGGATGGAAGTGTAAAATTAATGGTAAGAATTCTAAAATTTATCAAACTAATCATGTTCTACGATCGGTTTATGTACCCGACGGAGAACACGAAGTAGTTTTTTATTATGATTATTCAAACTGGAAAGCTGCTAGATTAATATCTAGAGCATCCTTTTTTATAACTACATTTTTGTGCTTATACCTTTTTTACAGAAGAAGAAAAATAAATTTGAAATAATTATGAGTAATGATTTTGGATATATTGGTAATATAAAAGGTTTTATTTTTCTTGTTGGCGTTTTTCTAGTTATTGGGTTACTATCTTATACGAGTTTTTTAGCAACAGAACTTAGAGAAGATAATAGAGAAATAGTAAATTTATATGCTGAAATTATTGCTGGTGCTGTAAATGATGATACTAATTCGAATATTGATTTTATTTTTGAAAATGTTATCAAAAAAGTAAAATTTCCAATTATCCAATCTGATATAAAAAAAAATCCTCAGCTTTGGACAAATCTACCAAGAGAAGTCAAAACTCACATTGATAGACTGTCTTTAATTAAGTCTATGGATAAAATTAATGAGCCTATTCCTTTGGTTTATAATAACCAAAATTCAGATCAAATAACATTTGGGTATTTACATTATGGCGATTCATCTTTAATTCAAAAAATAATGATATGGACATATATAGAGATCATATCAATTGGTTTATTCATTTGTATTGGATTCATAGGTTTTTCATATATAAGGAATAGTGAAAAACAAAATATTTGGGTCGGTTTATCACGAGAAACAGCTCATCAATTAGGCACTCCAGTTTCAGCTTTATTAGGGTGGTTGGAATATCTAAAACATGGCAAGATTGATTTAGAAAAAATATTACCCGAAATTGAATCAGATATTGATAGACTTCAGCAAGTTAACAGAAGGTTTAGTAAAATGGGTTCTAAACCTGAGACTGAGTATTTTAATCTTTCAAAAAGGGTAAGTAGTACTTTAGATTATTTACAAAAAAGAATGCCATCATTGGGTGGAAAAGTTATTTTGATTAATAATATAGACTCTAATGTAAAAATAAAAGCAAATGGGACGCTTATTTCCTGGGCTGTAGAGAACCTTATCAGAAATAGTATTGATTCAATTGATAAGGATAATGGCCAAATAGAAGTTTCTATAAAGCAGGATATAAATTATATAAAAATACATATCTCTGATAACGGATGTGGCATACTCAAAAAAGATTGGAAGAATGTATTTAGGCCTGGATTTAGCACGAAAAATTCAGGTTGGGGTTTAGGATTATCTTTGTGCCAGAGAATTATTAATGATGTGCATGGAGGAAAAGTCTATGTACTAAATTCAATTATTTCTAAGGGTACTACTTTTGAAATTGCTATTCCAAGATCATAATTTTTATCCAAATTTTCTGTCTATATCACTAGAATATATCTAAATTTTTACATCAAATAATTAGGAAGTACCAATGGATTTACTTTTTTCTCAAACACAATCTGCTCAAGGATCTGGTTTGTTAAGCTTTTTACCTTTTTTGTTAATTATGGCAATTTTATACTTTTTTATGCTAAGACCTCAAGCTAAGAAGCAAAAAGATAAAGAAAAAATGATATCCAACTTAAAAAAGGGAGACAAAATAATTACCATAGGTGGTATTGTTGGTAAAATAAACGGTATTAAAGAGAAAGATAAACTTGTAATAGTGAAAGTTGATAATAACACTGCTCTAACTTTTAGTAAATCTTCAATAGCTGGTCTTTATGGTAAAACAAAAGAGGAGGATTTAAAATAATGTCTGTTTTGGATGTTGTAAACTATGGGGATCCTATTTTAAGGAAGAAGTGTCAACCCGTTGCAGATTTTTCCAAACTGCCCTCATTAGTAGAAAATATGTTTGATACAATGTATGAAGAGGAGGGGATTGGATTAGCAGCCAATCAGGTTGGTGTTGATATGAATCTTTTTATCATTGATATAGCACATACAGATGCAAAAGAGTTTCCTAGAGTTTTTATTAATGGTGAAATTACCAAGTTTTATGGTGAAAGTATTTTTTCTGAAGGTTGCTTGTCTATACCTCAAGTTGCATTAGAAGTTACTAGGCCAGAGAAAATCAGATTTAAATACCAAGATATGAATGGAAAATGGTATGATGAAAAGTTTGATGGTTTGTTAGCGCGTGCGATTCAACATGAAATGGATCATTTAAATGGTGTTTTAATTATTGATTTAGTTAGTGATTTTCAAAAGTCAAAAGTTCAAAAAGAAGTAAATAGAATTAAAAATGAATCCATCTCAAAAATCAAACAATTATCTGGTAAAAAAGGGTTTGTTTTATAGGTTTTTAACTTCTTCTCTAGATAATAGGGTTATTTAAACTTGAAAATAGCATTCATGGGCAATCCTAAATTTGCCATTAGCCCATTAAAAAGTTTATTAGATAGTGATCATGAGATAGTAGCCGTTATTTCAAATCCTCCTAAACCAATGGGCCGTAAGAAGATATTGCAACATACCGATGTTGGTAAATATGCGTTAGAAAATAATTTAAATTTAATAGAACTAGATGATTTTAATAATGAAGAAACTTTCCAAAAAATAGTCTCTTTAAAAGTCGATATATTTGTTGTCGTGGCTTTTAAAATTCTCCCTTACAAATATATAGAATTACCAAAATTTGGATCAATTAACATTCATGCTTCCTTGCTTCCAAAGTATAGAGGTGCGGCACCAATACAGTGGGCTCTGATGAATGGAGATAGTTTTACAGGGGTTAGTATTTTTCAAATTGAAAAAAAAGTAGATACTGGGGTAATCATTTATCGAGAAAAAATTAAAATCCAAAAAGAAGATAATTTTGAGACTTTATGCACTAAGTTATCTAAGCTTGGCTCCAGGGCATTGATTAAATCATTGCGGATGATAAATGATAATGATTTGAAATTAATTTACCAAGATGATAAAAAATCAACAAGCGCACCTAAAATAAAAAAAGAGATGCTTAGAATCAACTGGTCATGGGAAGCAGAAAAAATTAATAACTGGGTTAGGGGGCTTTCACCAAACCCTGGGATGTATACATTTTATAAAGGAAAAAAGATTAAAATTATAAGAACTACCGTAATAAATAATGAATCAAAATCTTTTTCAGGTAAAATCGAAATTAGAGGTACTAAAACATTGGTTGTGCATTCTGCGAAAAAAATGATATCATTACTTGAGGTTCAATTAGAAGGCAAAAAAAGACTTTCTGTCCAAGATTTTTTAAAAGGATCAAATATTAAAACCGGTGATTATTTTTCTTAGGATGTTAATTCGCAAACTTATTTTTTCAATAATATATCTATTTGATCAGAATAAAGAAAAAATCCCTAATCTTTTCGTAAAAATATTCAAAAAATATCCCCATCTATCAAAAAAAGATAAACAAAGAATACATGCTTGTGTGAATGAAATTATTCGTTACAGAGGATTACTGGATCATTTGATTGAAGAAGGATCAATGAGAAAAATTAGGTATTTAAATCCTAAAATTGTGAACTTACTTAGGTTGGGTATATATGAGCTTGTTTTTGATGATATCATACCAGATTTCGCAGCTATTCATTCAAACGTGGAGCTTGCAAAAAAAAATATTAATAAAAAATCTTCATTAATGGTAAATGCTGTTTTAAGAAACATTCAAAGATTAAACAAAAAAAATGAAAATTTAAAAATATCATTAATTCAAGAAAAAATAGACTTAGCATACCCAAAATGGCTTTTGAAAAAATGGGAAGATGAATTTGGAGAGGATGCAACTAAAAATCTATGTGCTGAACTTCTAAATGAGAAAAATATGTATATAAGATTGGATATTAAACGTCTTAGTATTGATAATTTAATCTCGCTTTTAAGTCAAAATAGTATTGAAGTTATTCAACACAGTCATTTTAAATATTTTTTCAAAGTAGTTTCAGGACAAAAATATATTTTAGATAATGAATTATTTAAGGAAGGTATAATTTCTATCCAAGATCCAGCTTCTGGAGCTGTTGTTGAATTAATAGATCCTCAAAAAAATGACTCAATTTTAGATGTTTGTGCAGCTCCTGGGACAAAGTCTTTGTTCATGGCCCAAAAAGTTGGTCACGGCGGAAAAATATTTGCTTGTGATAATAATCAGAATCGAATCGAAAAAGCCTTAAATGATAATTTAAGACATAAAAAAAATAATATAAAATGGCATCTTTTGGATGCCTCAAAAGACAAATACCCTTTTCATGAAAAAATTCTAATTGATGCCCCTTGTAGTGGCACTGGTGTAATTGGTAGGAGGCCAGACATAAAGTGGCGTTTAAGAAAAAGCGATATTCAACGCATGGCGGATCTTCAAAAGTCTATATTAGAAAACACTTCAAATTATTTAAAACCTGGAGGTAAACTTGTTTATTCTACTTGTTCATTAGAGAGGGAAGAAAATCAGGATGTGGTAAATGATTTTTTACGATATAGATCTGATTTTGAATTGTTAGGAACTAATTCATTATTACCGGGCACATGGGTAGATTCTAAAGGATTTATGTTTTCTTTTCCAACTAAAACAAACACTGATGGATTATTTGCAGCAGTGTTACGAAAAAAAGTTTGAATATTAATTATAAATATTACATTTTAATTATTGGTATAATAATTACAATTTGTATTATTCTTGCTGACTTTTTAATAATGCCATTTTATGTTAGACATGGACAAGGTAGTTATATGGTAAATGTAAAAGGTAAACAACTTGATTATGCTATTGACATTTTAAATTCTGAAGGACATAAAGGTATTGTTTCGGATACACTTTTTTCCTCTGCTTTTAAGCCTGGTATTGTTATCGATCAATATCCTTCAACAAATATGAAGGTAAAGGATGGAAGAACTGTAAGACTAACTATTGCGAATGCTGAACGTTCTGTTATTGTTCCTGATCTCATTGGTAGGTCTGAAAGAAGCGCAGAACTAGATATTAGGCAAGTAGGTCTTGAAATCGATACTGTTTATATGGAGTATAATTCCGATGTGCCTGTTGGAAACGTTACATGGCAGTACCCCAAAGGAGGTGATATGTTAAGTAAGGGAATGGGTGTTCATCTTACAATAAGTCTTGGCGTACCACCTAATTTTTTTCAAGCTCCAAATGTTTTTGGATTAAGCAAAAAGAAAGCTATTGATGAAATAGAAAAATCAGGATTTTCTCTAGGTAAGGTTTACTACAGGCAAAATGAGGATTTAATACCATATACTGTTTTAGATCAATCCTTGAAACCTGGTACAGTTTTAGAACAGTCAGTCAAAATAGATTTGACGATAAGTGTATTAGATATGCAAGATATATTCAATAATATAATTGATTAATGAAGCAAATTGAGGCAAGTGAATTTTCTAGAAAAATCATTCATATATTAAATGTAGTGGTACCATTAATACACATTTATCTTATTGAAGATAGAATGGATATGTTGATTTTTTTATCTTTGATGGTAGTTTTTTGTTTTTTCATTGAAGTTGTTAGAACTCAATATTTCTTTTTGTCTAAATTTTTTAAAAAATATTTATACTTTATGATGAGAAATTCTGAAAAGAAAGGTGAAATTACTGGGGCAACATGGGTTTTTGCTGGTTCACTAATCACTATAATTTTAGTTCCTAAGCCTTTCTGCATTATAGCATTATTTTTTTTAGCGATTGGTGATACATTTGCTGCCCTAGTTGGAATGAATTACCCTTTTCTTAAGATCGGTCGTAAAACTTTATCTGGCTCTATTGCATGCTTTGTCACTTGTTGTATAATTGGTGTTTTATTTAGTTTCGGTTTGAAAACAACCATTATTATTTTTGGCGCATTAATTGCTACATTAACCGAACTATTATCCAGGAAAATTAATGATAATTTATCAATTCCAATATTTTCAGGGATATCTATGTATCTTATAAATATAGCATTATGACCTTTCTTGCTCCAACTGCTTTAATTTTTCTAATTGGTGTGGGGATACCGGTTTTAATCCACTTTTTAAATCGTTTTAAAATAAAAAAGGTAGATTTTAGCTCTTTGCGTTTTATAAAAAGTATGGAAAATAATTCAATTCGAAGTGTGAAATTTAAAAAGTGGATTTTATTACTGATTAGGATTGGAATTTTAACAGCACTTGCCTTAATGTTAGCTAGACCTGTCACAAAGGGATTTATACCTGGATGGTTATCAACTGAAATAGACTCTCGATTATTAATTATAATAGACAATTCATCTAGTATGAATAGCTATGTTGATGGAAAAACTTTATTAGAGACTGCTAAAAAAAATGCAATTGAACTTTTAAAAATCTATGAAGAAAATACTACTGTAAGCATAGCTCAAACTTGTCCTCCTAAAATTCTTTTTTCAGGCAAAACATCTTATGCAAATAGAAAAGTTGTAATTGATCAAATTAAGCCTACTCAAAGTTATGATAATCTTTGGTTCAATATGGATTCACTTGTGACTACTTTGAACATTAGTGAACCCATACGTGAGTGTATTCTGCTTAGTGATTTTCAAACAAAAAGTGATTTTCCGGATTCGTTATCTAAGAATTGGAAATATTATTTAATCAATGTTGGTAAAGTGAAGAATAATCTCTCAATAAAACGTTTAGATGTGGTAAGTAGGATAAAAGTACCTAATCAACTTTTAAAAATTAAAACCACAATAAATAATTCTAATCAAACTGAAAATAATAATATTCCTATAAATCTACTTTTTAATAATGACAGAGTAGGTCAAGTAATTTCAGATTTTGAAGCAACAACAAATAAAGATTTTATTTTTCAGGCTTATCCTAACAAAAAGGGCATGTTAATAGGCAGTGTAAGGCTTCCTAAAGATGATTATTTGGATGATAATATTTGGTATCTATGTGCTCCAATTTTAAATAAAATTAATTGTTTAATTATCAGTAGCTCAGACCAAGATTATAATATATTTGATTTGATAATTAATGCCATTGACCCGAATGAACAATTAATTAATCTTGAATTAAGAAAGCAACCCATTTTAAATAGACTTTTTGTTGAAGATACTGATATTTTAATTGTACACAATCCTGAAGCAATTACTGAATCTGCGTTTAATGAATTAGATATATTTTTAAAAAACGGTGGTGGCTTGATATGGTTTTCAGGAGGTATAGAATCTGACCCAACATATAGGAAATATTTTTCAAATTTAAGGTTCCCAATTGCAACTAGAAAAATACAATCGAAAAGTGGCAAATATAATGTTCTCATGCCTACAATTGAGGACAATATTCTTGAAAATTTAAATGTTAGAAAATTATCTAATGAACTACCTGAGGTGTATAATTATATCAAACATAACCTTAAAGTAAAGCAGAAAGTGCATTTAGAGCTGGATAATGGTGATCCATTTCTCATTGATTTTGATAGAGGTAACGGCAAAGTATTTTATTTTACTTCTTTATTAAACTTGAATTGGAATGATCTCACCCTCAGAGGTCTATTGATTCCTCTTATGCATAAACTACTAATCCTTGGCGGAACAGATGAAGTTAACTCTTTACCTGTACTGATAGGCGAGCCTAAATGGATTATGTTAAATGGAAATGAAGTAAGAAATGAATGGGAGGTGCAATCACCTTCGGGTGTGAGAAACTTAATAGTACCTAATTTTACTAAGGAAAGTTTGAAAATTGCCCAAACCGATGAATTAGGTGTTTATAATGTTTATAAAAATAAAGAGCTTTTTACTTCTTTTGCGACCGAACTAAATCCAAATGAGGCAGTATCAACTCAAGTTTCGGTAGAGGAAATTGATATATTATTTAATGGCTTAGAATATAAATTTTTAACTGCTAGTTATGATTTTATTAATATTTTTAAAGAAATAAGACATGGTAAAGCTTTGTGGAAAATATTTTTGATTTTGGCGATAACTTTATTTTTAATAGAGACTTGGGTTGGAAGACCTTCCTTAAGAAATAATAGAAAATAATTTATAGGTTTGGATAGAGCTTTATTAATTGGAATAATATTACCTGATGTCTACAAGGATGACGTAAAAAATCATTTGGATGAATTAAAAATGTTAGCGCAAACAGCTAATGTTGAAACCCTAGGTGAAATCACACAAAGAGTTCAAAAAATAAACCCTGCTTTTTATATTGGTAAAGGAAAAGCACAGCAAGTTATTGATCAAGCAAAATTATTAGGTGCAAATGTTATTATATTTGATGATGAACTCAGCCCTGCTCAAATTAAGAATTATCATAAACTCGCGAAAAAAATAAAAGTTATAGACAGAAGCTCTCTAATTTTAGATATATTTAAGAAACACGCTAAAACTAGAGAAGCGAAGACACAAGTAGAACTAGCATTATGTCAGTATTTATTACCAAGAT
>MDTD01117782.1_pt1 | contig 23300 bp, 24 predicted proteins | sample 811221 | NCBI WGS metagenome assembly MDTD01 (sample SAMN05326646, study PRJNA326480) | marine metagenome | isolation source: seawater | place: Pacific Ocean: South West | collected 2011 | reverse complement strand
ATGTATAAACTTAAAAACGAAAAAACAGTATCATGATAACAGTTTTAAAAAGATATTTAATAATAAATTATTTAAAAACAACTTTAAATGTTCTTTTAATTGCTATTTCATTTGGAGTAATATTAAATTTATTTGAAGAAATCGAATATTTAAAAAATTCTGAACTGGGTTTGAGTTTACCATTTTTACTTACAGGCTTATCAGTTCCAAATCACATGGTAAACCTTTTTCCATTTATTATATTTATTTCATCTGTATGGTTTTTAGTTTCATTAAGAACCAAAGGTGAGTTAATAACCTATAAAATATTTGGTTACTCTAATTTTAGTATAGCTAGGACACTTTCTTTAACCGCTTTTCTCATTGGTATTTTTATTTTAATAATTATCAATCCAATAACTTCAGCTATGATAAAAAAATATGAGCAAATTAAATCTAATTATTCTAAAGAAGTTGAGCATTTAATTACAATAAATAAAAATGGACTTTGGATTAAAGAAAGAAGAGATGATAGTATTATAATTATAAATGCTGAAAAATTTGTAAATGAAAACATATACAATCTTACTATTTATGAATTGGATGGTGAGACAAATAAAATTAATAGTAGAATAGAAGCTGAAAGTGCGAACATATCTGAAAATAATTGGAAACTTAAAAAAGTCAATATTTATCAAACTAAAAACTTAAACAAAAACAATTTTGTAAAATTAGATGAGCATTTATATTTTTCCACTTTTGATTACGACAAAATAACTTCACTTTATAAAAATCTTCATACAATATCGTTTATTGAACTGCTATTAGATTTTGAAAAGCTTAAAGAAACAGGCTATGATGAGGGAGACATAAAATTAAGTTTTAACAACTTAATTTCCATGCCTTTTTTTCTGTTTCTTATGGTTTTTTTGGCTTCAATTTTTGTTATGGGATCAGTAAATAAACTTCAAGCTTACAAATACGTTTTTTTATCTATAATTGTATGCGTTTTGGTTTATTATTTTAAAGATTTATCGATAGTGATGGGAAAGACAAATAGAATACCTATTGGATTGTCTACATGGGTGCCAATCATTACACTTTCAATTTTATGCAGTGTTGGAGTTCTTCAAATAAATGAAAAATAATTTTAAGATAAGTTCCTTAATTTTAATATTTTTGCTAACTGTATTTAATTATACACTAGCAGACAATAATTTGGATATTAAAGCTAAAAAAATTGAAATCGATAAAAAAAATTCTGAGATTATTTTGACAAATGAAGTAGAAATTAAAGATGAAAAATCAAATTATTTGAAAACGGATAAAGCTTCTTATAACAAAACAAAAAAACTAGTTAAAACAATAGGGAATACAAGTATTATCACTTCGCAAAATTACAGCATCAACTCAAGTAATGTAATATTTGATGATTTAAACGGAAAAATTTCCTCAAATTTTTTTACTCAAATTATAGATAAGGAAGGCAATATTATTGAAGTTGAGATGTTTAATTATGATAAAAATAAAAATCTTTTTTTTTCTAAAGGGAAAATTAAGGTTACAGATATTAAAAAAAATACATATTACTTCTCTGAAGTTTATATTAATGAATTAGAAAATAAAATTGTGGGATCAGATCTCAGAGCTTATTTAAATGATAGAGAACTTAAAGTAAGTGAAAAAAATGATCCAAGAATATTTGCTAATAGTCTATCAATTTCAAACAAAAAAAGTGAAATGGGTAAAGGCATTTTTACGTTCTGTAATATAAGAGAAGAAGGAAAATGTCCTGCCTGGGCAATTAAGGCTGACAAAATTAAGCACGATCCAGCGAAAAAAACAATATATTATTCTAATGCAGTTTTAAAAGTATTTGACTTTCCGATATTTTACTTTCCAAAATTTTTTCATCCAGATCCAACAGTTAAGAGACAAACAGGTTTTTTGTCGCCCTCTTTTGAAGATAGTAAAAATTTAGGACAAGGCGTGACTATTCCTTACTTTATAAATTTAGCTAAAGACAAAGATCTAACTTTATCACCAAAAATATACTTTAAGGAAAATCCTCTTTTATTAGCAGAATATAGGCAGGATTTTGAAAAATCATTTCTTATCGTCGACGCTGGATACACTGATGGTTATAAAAGAACTACCAAGAAAAAAGAAAAAGGTCAAAAAAATCATTTTTTTTCAAAATTGTCTGTAGATTTATTTGAAAACGATTTGGAAAAAGAGAATTTAGAAGTTAAATTACAGCATTTATCAAATGATACTTATCATAAAGTTTACAAGTTAAATAATTCTCTTATAGATAGTACAGTTGATAACTTGGAAAATTCAGTTTCAATTAAAGTTCAAAATGAACAGTCTTTTTTTGGAACTACTTTTACTGCATATGAAAATATAGATTTGTATGATCAAAGAAGATATGAATATCTAGCACCCTACTCTTATTTTTCAAAAAATTTAAATATTAATGAGAAATATGGTACATTAGATTTTACATCAAATTTACAAGTTAGAAACTATGAAGTTAATAAACAAACAGAATTTTTTGTTAATGATTTTAAGTGGCGGTCTAAGAAATGGTTAAATAAACTTGGTATTGAAAATCAATTTAGAGGTTTATTCAAAACAGTAAATTATGAATCGAATAACACTGATAATCTAAAAGATGATCGTTTCAATTCTGAAGTAAAAGGAAACATAGACTATTTGGCTAAATTACCTTTTTTTAAATCTGAGATTGGTGGAAATAACACTCATCTTTTAACGCCCAAACTGATGTTTAGGTATTCTCCAAATAATATGAGAAAGCTAAGAACTGAGAACAAATTAAATTTCGATAAGATGTTTGCTTTAGATAGAATTAATAAACTTGATATAGTTGAACCTGGCTTTAGCACTACAATCGGTCTTGAATATGAAAAGAAGCTCTCATCAATAGGTGATAAGGAAGACTCAAGTTTATACTTTTCGATTAGTCAGATTATAAATGAGAAGGAAGATACTGATAAGCCAGCTCCATTAAACCAAAAATTCTCTGATGTAATCGGTTCATTCTCTTGGAAGCCAAATGAAAAAATTAGAACTACCTATAATTATGCTTTAGATCAAAACCTTAATGTAATGAATTATAATGAAATAGATAATGAGTTCACACTTGGTCCATTAGATTTTAATATAAAATATTTAGAAGAAAAAGAGCATTTTGGTGATCAAAAATATATTAAAAACTCTGTAAATTATAATTTAAATGAAAATAATAAATTCTCATTTGCTAATAAAAGAGATCTTAATAAAAATTCTGCGGAATTCTATAATATGAGTTATGAGTATTTCAATGATTGTTTAAAAGCTCAACTTTTATTTAGAAGAGAATTTTATACTGACAGAGACATTGAGCCTGAAAATTCTTTATGGTTTAATATAACTTTTATTCCTTTTGATGCTCTTAGTGGACCTAAAATTAACTAATGAAAAAAATTTTAAAATTTCAAATAATTTTTTTCATTTTTTTTTTAATGCAAAATTATTTTCATACGTTGAAAACAAAATTATAGTTAAGGTTGACGATAAAATTATTACTACTTTGGACGTTGAGAGAGAGATAAAAACTTTTTTAATTGTCAATAATTTAGAAATAAATAAAAAGAATGTCATTTCAACAAAAAATCTCTCAATAAATGCATTAATAAGAAAGACCATTAAAAACAAGGAAATAAAAAAATATAATGTCAAAAATTATAATAATGTCGATATAGAAAATCACATTAATAATCTAGCGAAGTCAAAAAATATTACTATACAAGCGCTTAAAAAAAGATTTAAACAAAATAATATGGATTTTGAAAAATTTAGGGATGATATTAAAAATGAATTTTTATGGAAATCACTTATCTTTCAATTATATGCCAACCAAATTGAAGTTAATCCAATTGAAATTGAAAATGAGATAGAAAGTAAAATTAACAAAAAAAAAGAATTAAAATATTTTGATTTATCAGAAATAGAAATAATTAATGATAATCAAATTCAAAAAAATATTACAAAAGTTTTAAATGCTATTAGAGAGAAAGGTTTTGAATTTGCGGTGTCAACGTATAGTATTTCCCCAACTAAAGATAGAAATGGAAGGTTGGGTTGGATAGAAGAGACTCAATTAAACAAAAAATATATTGAAAAAGTAAGCAAAATGAAAATCGGAAACATTTCTGAACCTATCAAAAATTCAGATTCTGTTATATTTTTAAAACTTAATGATATTAAAATTGAAGATCAAACCAAACTGAATGTTGAAAAATTAAAAAAAGAAATTATCAGAATTAAAAAAAATGAGAAACTTCAACTATTTTCCAATACCCATTTCGCAAAAATTCAAAATTCTATTTTAATAGAGAGAAGATGAAAAATATTTGTATCGTTGCAGGAGAGCCTAATAGCATTAATTCAGAAATAATCGCTAAATCTTGGTTAAAATTAAAAAAAGCTGACAGAAAAAAATTAATTATAATTGGAAATTATAATTTAATTAAACTTCAACTTAAGAAATTAAAATATAAAATTGATTTGGAGAAAACAAATATTTTAAACCAGGCAATCAAAAATAAATTAAGAATTTATGATATTTCCTATAAAAAAAATAAATTAACTAAATATATAAAAGATAGTTTAAATAAAGCTCACGAATTTGCTATAAAAAGAAAAATAAAAGGTTTTATCAATTGTGCTATAGATAAATCTAATCTTCCCAATCATAACGGAGTAACTGAATATTTGTCATCAAAAAATAAAAATAATTTTTTTAAAAATATGCTTATATATAATGAAAAGGTTTCAGTTGTGCCACTTACAACTCACATTGAGTTAAAAAAAGTATCTAATAAATTAAATAAAAGATTCATCATTAAAAAAATCAACGATCTAGAGATTACTTATAGAAAGTTATTTAAGAAAAAAGCAAAAATTGCAATTTTAGGCTTAAATCCTCATAATAATGAGTACAAAAAAAAATCTGAAGAAGTAACAAAAATAATTCCCGCAATTAATAAATTAAAAAAAAAGATAAATATTAAAGGGCCATTTTCAGCAGATAGTTTTTTTTCAAAACCAAACTTTAATAAATATGATATTATTGTCGGAATGTACCATGATCAAGTTTTGACACCTTTTAAAACTATATTTAATTTTAATGCAATAAATATAACTTTAGGATTAAATTATATAAGAATAGCGCCTGATCATGGAATAGGTAAAGATATTGTTGGGAAAAAAATAGCAAGTTCTCTTAGCTTAATAAAGTCTATCAAATTTTTTTTGAAATATTGTTAGCGAAATGCTTAAACCAAAAAAATCACTTGGTCAAAATTTTTTAATAGATAATAATATTTTAAAAAAGATTTCAAAACTTAGAGAAATCAATAAAAATAATATTATAGAAATAGGACCAGGAACCGGTAATTTAACTAATGAAATTTTAAAATTAAATCCAAAAAAATTAATTCTAATAGAAAAAGATAGTAAACTGTATTCTCAACTTTCAGAAAATTTTAAACAAAATAAAAAAGTAAAAATTATCAACGAAGATATACTTGAAATTGATTTAGAAAATTTAGTCAAAAAAGATACAATTATTTTCGGAAATTTACCATTTAATATATCAACTAAGATATTTACCAATTTGTTAAAATTTAATATCTGGCCTCCTAAATATAAATTTTTAATATTAATGTTCCAAAAAGAGGTAGCTGAAAAGATTATAGCAAATTTTAAAGACAAAAATTATGGAAGACTTAGAATAATTTCAAATTTAAGACTTCAAGTGCTCGAATATTTTCATGTTTCTAAAAACTGTTTTTTTCCTAAGCCAAAAGTTGATTCTACTGTAATTGTATTTAAACCAAAATTAAATCCTAAATTCAAAATTTCAGATATTAAAAGTCTTGAAAAAATTACAAATTTATTTTTTTCAACAAAAAGAAAAATGATAAACAAAGTGATAAGAAAAATATTCGGTAAAATTAACATTGAAAAAAAACTTGGTTTAAATTTAACCTTACGACCATCAGAAATTTCAGAAGAAAAATACTATCAAATAACAGAAGTGTACGAAAAAAATTTTTATAATGATGGTTGAGCTTTATTGTCTTCAATAATTTTCTCTAATTGCCTAAAACAATTATCTAAATTATCATTAATTAAAATATGATCATAATTATACCAATATTTTCTATCGCTTTTATATGAATTAAGTCTTTTTTTGACGCTGGCTTTATCATCTTGATTTCTTAATTTGAGTCTCTCCTCTAATGATTTGAGATTTGGAGGTAAAATGAAAACTTTTATTAAATTTAACTCTTTATATTTTGAAAGTTGGAGTGTGCCCTGCCAGTCAATGTCAAATAAAATATCGTAATTTTTTTTCCTTAAATCATCGATATTTTTTTTTGATGTTCCATAGTAATTATCGAAAATTTTTGCATATTCATAAAATTTGTTATCTTTAATTTTTTTTTCGAATTCTTCTTTACTAATAAAAAAATAATCTACTCCTTCTACTTCATTACTTCTAGGTTTTCGAGTTGTATGAGAAACACTGATTTTAAAATTTTTATGTTTTTGTTGAATTTTTTTAGAAAGGGTTGTTTTTCCTGCACCAGATGGTGAAGACAATATCAACATTAGGCCTTTGCTTTTATTGTTCACTAATAACTTTTAGATTTTTAACTTGAGGATTTGCTCTCAATAAATTTTATAGCGTCACCGACAGTAAGGATTTTTTCTGCATCGCTATCTGAAATCTCTGAACCAAACTCCTCTTCGAATGCCATTACCAATTCTACTGTATCTAAGCTATCTGCTCCTAAGTCATCAATAAAGCTTGCTTCATCGACAACTTTTTCCTCTTCAACACCTAGGTGATCTGCAACAATTTTTTTAACTTTTGACGATATTTCTTTTGACATGTTTCCCCTATTAATTTTTTAGAAAATTCTTAATTTCTTAATAAATTATTAATAACAATTGTCAAGCCATATACATACCGCCATTAATATGTATTGTTTCTCCAGTAATATAATCTGATAAATTTGAGGCTAAAAATGCTGCACAATTCGAGACATCCTCTGGTTTACCTAACCTTCCTGAGGGTATTTTTGAAATAAGAACTTGCTTATGTTCATCTTTGATCTTAGCGGTCATTTCGGTTTCAATAAAGCCTGGAGAAATACAATTTATATTAATATTCTTTTTTGCGTACTCTAAAGCGAGACTTTTAGTAAAAGCTACAATACCAGCTTTAGAAGCTGCATAGTTTGCCTGGCCAATATTTCCTGTATGTCCAACTATTGATGTAATATTAATAATTTTTCCATTCTTTTGTTTTAACATTTTTTTAATCAAAAATTTGCAAGTTAAAAAAGTTGATGTCAAATTTACATCTATTACTTTTTTCCATTCTTCTTCAGAGAGTCTCAAAGATAAATTATCTCTATTTATCCCTGCGTTATTTATAAGAACATCTATACCGTTTAATTCACTAAAAATTTTTTCAATAAATTCTTGAATTTTGGAATGCTCCGATAAATCAAATTTTTTTACAATTATATTTGAGAAAGATTTTGTAATTTTATTTAATTTTTCTTCATTTGTACCTGTTGCCACTATTTTTGCTCCGAAGGAATTAAATCTTTCTAATAGACTGTTTCCAATGCCTCCAGTTGCTCCTGTGATGAGAATTTTTTTATTTTTTAATTCCATTAAAATTTGATTCTATATCTTCTATTGAGTTAATACTAGTAGATTTAACATCTTTATTAATTCTTTTTATGAGACCTGATAATACTTTACCGGGACCAATTTCTATATATTCATTTACTCCCTTTTTAGACATGTTTATAATACTCTCTCTCCATCTTACTTTAGAGAAAATCTGATCAATTAATAATTTCTGTATATTTTCAATTTTTTCTTCATTAGCTGTAACATTAGATACTAGAGGCACCAAACTATTATTAAATTTTGTAGATAAAATTTTATCACGCATTTTATCAGCAGCAATTTTCATTAAATCACAATGAAAAGGTGCGCTCACTGGTAAAGGTATGGCTTTTTTTTTTTGAGACTTAAGTGTTTTATGTAGCTCATTTATTTTAGATGTATTTCCACTCACTATAATTTGACCTGGAGCATTGTCATTAGCTATTTGACAAACTCCATTTTCTTTCAATTCATCTAAGAATTGTTTTACCTCGGAAATTTCACAACCTAAAACTGCTAGCATAGCACCTTTGCCAACAGGAACTGCTTCTTGCATAGCTTTTCCTCTCTCATAAAGTAAAAATAAAGCATCTTTGAAAGTTAACACTTCCGAACAAACTAGAGAGCTATATTCACCTAGTGAATGTCCAGTAAAGAATCTATAATCTTTATAATCAAAATTATAATTTTTTTTAATAGTTGAGAAAATACTATAGCTGACTAACATAATGGCAGGGTGAGTATTTTGGGTTAGCTTTAAATCTTCATTTGGCCCATCTAAGATTATCTTTGATAGTTTAAATTTCAATACTTCATCAGCTTCTGAGAAAATTTCTCTTACATGTTTAAAATTTTTATACAAATCTGAGCCCATACCGACAACTTGTGAGCCTTGACCTGGAAAAAGAATTGCTTTCATAATATTATCAATATATTTTAATCTATTGAAATGATTAATTTATAATAGTATAAAACCGAACTTTAAATAAAAAAATTAATTAAAATTAATGAAATTTTACGAACATACAATAATTGCTAAACAAGATTTGTCTGCCAAAGATCTTGAGGCTATTAAAAATAAGTATGAAGGGGTTATTAACAATTCTAGCGGGAAGGTTTTAAAAACTGAAAATTGGGGCCTTTTAAGTTTTGTTAGAAAGATTAAGAACTATAACAAAGGTCATTTTATACATTATAAATTTCAAGGTGGAAATAGCACACTTGATGAGATCAAAAAAAATACCAAAATTGATATGTCTGTATTGAGAAGTTTGGTTGTTAACTATAAAAAACTTAATATGGACATTGAATATTTTAAAAAAGACTTAAAAAATGAAGAAAAAAAATAAAAAGTTTCAAAGAAAATCTCAAAATCCTTTAAATAAATTAAGTTTATTTCAAAAAAATGATTCAAAATTTAACAAAAAATGTCCACTATCTGGAAAAGATAGTCCCGATATTGATTATAAAAATATAAAACTTTTAAGAAAATACGTTTCAGAAAACAGTAAGATATTATCTTCTAGAATAACTGGAGTGTCGCAAGGAAAACAGAAAAAACTTACTGGAGAAATTAAAAAAGCTAAAATTTTAGGATTAATATAATTATGCAATTAATTTTATTAGAAAATATTATTAATCTTGGGAAAATCGGAGATACAGTAAAAGTAAAAAACGGTTATGGAAGAAATTTTCTTTTAAGACAAGGAAAAGCTCTGAGAGCTAATAAAGAAAATATTGATTTAGTTAATAAGAAAAAAGATGAATTAACAAAAAAAAATAATGAACTTAAAAAAGAATTCATTAATGAAGCTAAAAAATTAAATAATAAAATGATACTTTTTAAGAAAGAATCAAAAGACAATGGTGATTTGTATGGCACAATAAAACCAAAAGAAATATCGAATGAAATTTTAGAAAAACTCAAAGTATCAGTAGAACCATCAAAAATTATAATTAAAAAAATACTAAATAAAATCGGAACTTATTCGATTGACATTAATCTTCACTCTGAAGTACAAGCAAAGATCAAAATTGAAATCGCTAAAATAGAAGCTACCAAATAAAGACTTACTTCTCCACAGGTTGAAAAATTAGTGAGTAACTTTTAGGTTTAATTAAAATTATAAATTATTAAATTTAAAAAAATGGAGAAATTAAATCTCAACAATAACCTAAATGCAGAAAAGAAATTGCCCTCAAATATTGAGGCTGAACAATCATTAATTGGATCTATACTTGTAAATAATGATATTATCGATGAAATTTCTAATATTACAGAAAGCAAAGAGTTTTTTGATCCAGTACATAAAAGAATTTATGAAATAATAGAGCAGTTAAATAGTAAAGGTATGATAGCAAATCCTATTACCTTAAAAAATTTTTTTGAAAGTCAAAAAAACTTAGATGAGGTTGGAGGAGTAGAATATTTAATTAAACTTACTAGGTTTTCTTCATCTGTTAAACAAGCAATAGATTATGCAAAAATTATTCATGAGACCTTTGTAAAAAGGCAATTAATTTTAATTTCTGATGAAATTTCATCATCCTCGATTGATGAAAATATTGAAAAGAATTCTGACAGTATAATAGAAGATGCTGAAAAATCACTTTTTGATTTAGCAGAGAGGGGTAAATTTTCTCAGTCTTTTATCAAATTTAATGTTGCTCTTGACCAAACTATTGAAATGGCAACTCTCGCAATGAAAAATGAAAGAGGTATAGTTGGAGTTCCCACTGGTCTTACAGATTTAGATGAAAAGTTGGGTGGTTTACACAAATCAGATTTAGTTATAATTGCTGGTCGACCATCAATGGGTAAAACAGCCTTAGCTACTAATATTGCATACAACGCAGCAAAAAACATTCAAGAGAATTCCGAGAAATCCTCTGTAGCCTTTTTCTCACTTGAAATGTCTTCAGAGCAATTGTCTACGAGAATTTTATCTGAACAGACAAGAATTAAATCAAATGATATTAGGAGAGGAAAAGTGACTGAAGAAGAATTAAATAGATATATTGAAACTTCAAGAAATATTTATGAATTACCTTTATATATTGATGAAACCCCAGCAATAACAATTTCTACCCTTAGTAACAGAGCTCGACGAATTAAAAGATTATTTGGTCTTAACTTAATTGTTGTTGATTACATTCAACTAATGAGAACAAGTTCAAAAAAAAACGATGGTAGGGTTCAGGAGATTTCTGAAATAACTCAGGGTTTAAAAGCCATTGCAAAAGAACTGAGTGTTCCAGTTTTAGCTCTTTCTCAGCTATCCAGGGCTGTTGAACAGAGAGACGATAAATTACCTCAACTTTCAGATTTAAGAGAATCAGGATCAATAGAGCAAGATGCGGATGTTGTTATGTTCGTGTATAGAGAAGAGTATTATCTTGAAAAAAAACAACCAAAGTTAGGCTCAATAGAGCATGCTGAATGGCAATCTAAAATGAGTGAGATAAATGGATTAGCTGATATTATCATAGGCAAACAAAGGCATGGACCGACTGGAAACGTAAATGTTGAATTTGAAGGAATGTATACAAAATTTAAAGATTTAACCTCTAAGAACAAATAATTTTTTCCTTTAGTTATTAAAAATATAAGATATATCTTGTTAAATACCAATGCTGCTTAATATTTACAAAAAATTTATTGTAGATTTTTCTAAATTAACGCTTGGATTAATTTTAACAATTATCATTTTTTCTTTATATTTTTCAAAAAATTTTAATTTAGATGCATCCTCTGATGCTCTTCTTTTAGAAGGTGACGAAGATTTAACATATCTTAGAGAAGTGAATGAGAGATATGGTTCTAAGGATTTTTTAGTTCTAACTTACTCTCCCATAAAAAGTTTTGAAGAGGAAGAAACAATTATAAGCCTTCAATTGCTCAAATCAAAGATCGAAAAATTATCTTGGGTGGAAAGTGTAATAACTTTAGCTGACGTTCCTCTGTTAAAAAGTACTGATGAACCTTTAATGGAAAGACTAAAGAATTATAAAACACTAGCCTATCCAGAAATTGATAAAAAAAGAGGTTTTGCTGAAATAATTGAGAGCCCTATTTACAAAAATTATGTGGTGAGTGAAGATGGAAAAACCTCAGCAATTGTTGTTTATTTAAAAAAAGACCAAAGATTGGAAGACTTTATCAAAACTAAAGATAAGTATTTAAAAGAAAAAGTTGAAGGAAGTTTAACAAAAATTGATACAGAAAAATATAAATTATTTATTAAAGATTATGAAGATTACAAAAATTTATACAATAAAAGAAATCACCAAAATATTAATGAGATAAGAGAGGTCATATCTAGATTTGGGGATGAAGCTAAAATTCATTTGGGAGGAATTCCTATGATAGCTGATGATATGATGACATATATTAAAAACGATATTGCTGTTTTTGGTATTGGTGTTTTTTTATTTATAATTTTAACACTCTGGTTAATTTTTAAGAATATTAAATGGGTAATTATTCCCCTTTTAGGTTGTTCTACGTCAGTGATCATCATGATAGGTCTTTTAGGTTTAATCGGCTGGAAAGTAACTGTAATTTCATCAAACTTTATTGCATTAATGTTAATTTTAAATATGGCTATGAATATCCATGTCACCGTAAGATTTTTGCAAATAAAAAAAGAGTTTCCTGATTATACGAAAGAATTGGCAATAATAGAAACAACCAAAAAGATGTTTTTACCAATTCTTTACACTGTGCTAACAACAATTTGTGCTTTTTTATCTTTAATATTTAGCGGAATTAAACCTATCATCGATTTTGGTTGGATGATGACAATTGGTTTAATAGTCTCTATTTCTGTAACATTTTTTTTAATTCCTTCACTTTTACAGTTTCTTTCTAGTGATGAAGATATGGTTTTAAAGGTTGCAAATAAATCTTTGATTACAAAGATATTAGGAAATTTTTCCAAGAAAAATACTTATATTATTTTAGGTTCAACCTTAATTGTAGTTTTCATAAGTATTAAAGGAATTGTGAAACTCGAAGTTGAAAATAGTTTTATAAATTATTTTGATACAGAGACTGAGATTTACAAGGGAATGAAAAAAATTGATGATGAGCTTGGAGGTACTACTCCTATGGATATAATCATTAAATTTCCTTCAAAAATTAAAAAAGATGATGACGATGAATTTTCTGAATGGGAAGAGGAAGGTGAAGAAGATAAAGCAAAATATTGGTTTACTAGAAATAAAATTGATAAAATATTGAAAGTCCATGATTATCTAGACTCTCTCCCAGAAATTGGAAAAGTTCTTTCATTTGGCTCTATAATAAGAGTTGCTGAAGACTTAAATGGAAAAAAATTACAAAGTTTAGAAATAGCTGTTTTGTATAGTAAAATTCCTGAAGAAATAAAAAAAGAGATCGTAACACCTTATATTTCTGTTGAGAATGATGAGGCTAGAATAAATATAAGAATTAAAGACTCAATGGAAAGCCTAAGAAGAAATGAACTTATTAAAAAAATAAACAATGATTTAGTAAAAGAAGTTGGTTTGCAGACAGATGAATTCAAATTAGCAGGAGTATTAATTCTATTTAATAATTTATTACAAAGTCTTTTTAAATCTCAAATTCTAACTTTAGGAGTTGTTATGTTAGGTATATCATTAATGTTTTTTATATTATTTAGAAATATAACTTTATCTTTAATCGGAGTTACTCCAAATTTTATTGCTGCTTTTTTTATATTAGGGATCATTGGAATGATGGAAATTCCATTAGATATGATGACTATTACTATCGCAGCAATAACCATTGGAATAGCAGTAGATAATAGTATTCATTATATTTATAGATTTAAAGAAGAGTTTTCAAAGATTAATAATTACAATAATACAGTTGATAGGTGTCATAGTACAGTTGGAATAGCAATTTTAAACACATCTATTACGATCGTGTTTGGTTTTTCAATTTTAGTATTATCAAACTTTATACCAACAATATATTTTGGTGTTTTTACAGGAATAGCAATGTTGTTAGCTTTAATTTCTGTATTAACACTCCTGCCAAAGTTAATAATTATGTTCAAACCTTTTGGTAAAGAAAATCTTTAAATGGTTTTAGATTTTTTTGAAAATTATTTTAGTAGATTAAATTTATTTGATAGTATTTTTATAATCTTAATGTTCTACAATATCATAACATGTTTCTTTAAAGGGTTTTCTTTGAGCTTAATATCATTTATGAAATGGGTTCTTTCTTTAATATTGACTATAATTTTGGTTCCTAGATTACAGCCTATTGTTGAAAATTATATTGAGTCTGATTTTATCAACAATGTGGGCCTTGGAGTTTTTATTTTCTTAATATTATTATTTTTAATAATTATCATCGGAAAAGCTATTAGCAAAGCAGTTACTTGGACTGGATTAGGTTCAATCGATAAGTCTTTTGGACTAATTTTTGGATTCTTTAAAGGTTACGTGGTGTCAGTATGTCTATTTTCAATTTTAAATTGGTTTTATCCTTATCAAAATTGGGATATATCATTAAATAAATCAATGTCATTTGAATATATTAAAAAAGGAAGTGAAGTGTTAATAGAGGAATTTCCTCAAAATAAAGACTTAGAAGATACAAAGGAAAAAATTGAAAAAATTTAATGAAGACAAATTAAGGGAAGCTTGCGGTATATTTGGAATATCAAAATACAAAGACGCTTCTGCTGTGGTAGCTTTAGGATTGCATGCACTTCAACACAGGGGTCAAGAAGGTTGCGGTATAGTATCATTTGATGGAAAAAATTTTCACTCAGAAAAAAGACAAGGTTTGGTTGGTGACCACTTCACCAAAAGTGAAGTAATTAAAAAGATACCTGGAGAAGCGGCTATTGGTCATAATAGATATTCTACGACAGGAGAAACATCTTTAAGAAATATTCAACCTTTTTTTGCTGATTTACACGGCGGTGGTATAAGTATTGCTCATAATGGAAATTTAACTAATGCTCTAACATTAAGAGAAAATCTAGTCAAAAATGGTGCGATATTCAGAACAACTAGTGACACTGAAACAATAGTCCAACTTATAGCAAAATCAAAAAGAGAGAAAATTATTGATAAATTAATAGACGCATTATTTCAAATCCAGGGAGGTTACTCATTAGTTTTAATGACAAATAAAAAGCTTATAGGAGTTAGGGACCCTTTTGGGATAAGGCCATTAGTGATTGGAAAGTTAAATGACTCATATATATTCGCGTCTGAAACTTGCGCTTTAGATATAGTTAATGCTAAATTTATAAGAGAAGTAGAAAATGGTGAGATAGTTTATATTGAAAATGATAAGTTATTTAGTATTAAACCGTTTCCAAAAAGAAAATCAAGACCATGCATCTTTGAATACATTTATTTCGCTAGGCCAGATAGTTTAATTGATGGTGTTTGTGCATACGATTATAGAAAAAAATTTGGTGAAGAATTAGCAAAGGAATCTGATGTAAATTCAGATATCATAATTCCAGTGCCTGATTCTGGCGTCCCAGCCGCTATAGGTTATTCACAATTTACAAAAAAAAAATTTGATTTAGGTTTAATTAGAAACCACTATGTAGGAAGAACTTTCATTGAGCCAACTCAAAATATACGAAGCTTGGGAGTAAAGCTGAAATTAAGTTCGACAAAGAGTACTATTAAAGGAAAAAGTGTAATATTAATTGATGACTCTTTGGTAAGAGGAACAACATGTCATAAAATTGTAAAGATGCTTTATGACTCAGGAGTTAAGGAAGTTCATGTAAGGATTGCCTGTCCACAAATTCTTTATCCAGACTATTATGGCGTCGACATGCCGACTAAAAAAGAGTTATTAGCACATAATAAAAATGATCAAGAAATATGTGATTATATAGGTGCTAAAAGTATAAAATTCTTAAGTATACAAGGATTATACAAAGCGTTAGGCAAAGGTGATAGAAATCTAAGCTATCCACAATTTAGTGATCATTACTTTACCGGTGAGTACCCGATAGATCCTATAGACAAAAACGAAAAAAATGTAATAAAACAACTTTCTTTACTTAGCAGTAAGTCAAATAATTAATTAAATATTTCTATCTTATTTTTAGAATTTATAAAAATTAACTTATTTTCTGCAATAATTATATTAGAATTTAATTTCTTTAAAAAGTTACTGGACTCTAGTTCGCCATTTTTCTTATTTACAACTATTAAATTACCATTTTTTGCAAAAAGGTATAACTTATTATTTAACATTAGCATTTTTTCAATATTTGTGATTTTATTAATTCTTGTACCAACTAATGTGGTTTCAGTTTTTTTTAATTCTTTTGCCCATACAACTTTTCCATTGCTTGTATTTAGACAAATCAAAAAATTATTTTTACCTAAAACAAATACTGATTTATTTGAAATAATAGGTTTTAGTTTTGCTTCAAAATAAAACTGCCAGATTCCAACAGCATTAGAATTGTATAAAGCTAATTTATTAGTTGTAGTAACCAAAATATTACTATTATTTATAACTAAAGGTTTAGCTTGTAAAAAATTTAAAGATTTTAAATCAGTGCTAATTTTTGTATCTATGACCCATCTTAAAAGTTTATTTTTAAGATTAAATGAATATAAGTTACCATTGTTGTTTAAAAAATAAAGGATATTTTTGTCCAAAGCAAAATTGTTCAAAAAATCTGTTTTAACTAAATTATTTTCTGTATTAAAATTCCACACTTTATTACCGTTTTCAGTATCTATAGCGTAAATATTATTATCAATATCTGAGATTAGTAAATTATTTTGGAAAAATTTTAAATTTGACCTGAAAGGAATTCCAAAATTTTTTGCCCAAAGTAGCTTTTGATTTTTATAATCAATTGAATAAAGATACCCAAGATTATCAGCTACATAAATGTTGTTTTTATAAATAGAAAAAAAAATTTTTTTTTCATAATTTTTAAAAAATTTTTTATAAAAATTATATTTATAAATTATCTTTTTTGAAATTAAAGAATATACATAAATTGTTGTATTGTTTGTAAAAATTATATTTTGTTCATCGACTAAAATATTTTTATTAATTTTTTTTTTTGCTATCTTTGGACTTGTAAATGTATTAGTAAAATTCCCTTCAAATAAAATATTAGGTATATTATTTTCTTGACTATTAAATTCACTTTGCCATTCATTTACTTTAATAGCTTTATCTATAAATTTAAAATTAAAATTACTTGAAACCTTTTTTTCACTTGAGTATGGTTTTTTATCTTTAAATAATTCTTGAAAATTTTTTTGTGATAATATTTTCTTTTTTTCAGACTCCCCAGTCCAAATTCCAGAACGATTATCAAAAGAACAGCTTGCAAGAAAAATTAATAAAAATAAAAAAAAATTTTTCAAATATTTCATTTTAATCTTACTTTTTAGATAGTAAATTTTTAAATTCTATAGCTTTATTTGTTTGTCCTCTTGATAAATAATATTCTTGCAAAAATATTATTGCTTTTTTTTTCCATATTGAATTTGACTCAATTAAAGGTCTTAAAGTTTTAAGAATTAAATTTTCTTTTTCTGAGTCACCTAAAAAATAAGCCTTTTTAAGCTTGTATAAATTCTTTGTTTCACGATCAAGATTTCTCATGTTCACAATATTATCGAAGAGTAAAAGTACTTTATCATCATTATTTTCCAGATTATTTTCTATAATAAGATTAAGTGAAGCGGGAGAATAAAACTTATTTTTTTCTTTAATTAATTCATTTAGAATTAATTTTGCTTCTTTTTGTTTATTATCTTTGAGAAGTATATTAGCTAAATTATATTTTTCGGATAATTTTATATTATTCTTTTTTTGAAAGTGTAAGAAGCCAAATAAAATAGTTATTACCAAAAAAGAAATAATTAAAAACAAATATAGTTTGTTTTTATTTTTTTTTATCAGTGTCAAAAATCTGTTTTCTTTATTTTCTAAATTAAAATTTTCCATTTAAAAACTATTATTCTGGCTTGGAAATAACTTTTTCTTTACATCATTTCTATATCTTTTTACTGCCTTTGAAACAATTTTATTAATATCACAGTATTTTTTGACAAATTTAGGATAAAACCCACTTAAACCTATTAAATCATCTGTTACCAAAATTTGACCATCACAGTTAGAAGAGGAACCAATTCCAATTGTTGGAATTTTTAAGTGTTGTGTAATTTCCTTTGCTGCCTGACTAGAAATACATTCTAAAACTACAGAGAAGGCTCCAGCTTTTTCAACTTTTTTTGCTTCCTCTAGTAATTTGTTTTTTGATTTAGCTGTTTTTCCTTCTACTTTGAATTTTTTTTTAAATTGAGGAGTAAAGCCTATGTGTCCCATAACTTTTATTTTTGATCTCACTAATCCGCTAATAATTTTAAAATTTTTTTTATTGCTTTCAATTTTTACGGCATCACACTTAGTTTTTTTTATTATTATTTTTGCATTTTTGATGGCTTTCGCTACATTATCATACGTACCTTTAGGCATATCAACAACTAGTAATGATTTTTTTGTACCCTTTCTTACACTTTGTGCATGTTGGATGATCGTGCTTAACGTAATTTTATGAGTATGACTCATTCCATAAACGACATTAGCTACTGAGTCACCAACTAAAATTATATCACAATAATTATCAATTATAGATGCAAGATTTTTTGAGTAAGCAGTTAAACAGATTATTTTTTCTTTTTTCTTTTTAGTTAAAATTTTATTTATCATTCTAATTCTATAGTGCTTGGTGGTTTTGAGGTAATATCATAAACTACTCTATTTATACCTTTTACGCCATTAATTATTTTATTCGATATTTTGTCTAAAAATGATTTTGGGAAATTAAAGTAATCTGCTGTCATACCGTCTTCAGAAATTACTGCTCTTAATAAACATATGTTTTCATAAGTTCTTGAATCTCCCATCACACCAACAGTTCTAGATGAAAGTAACGCAGCATAGGACTGCCAAATTTTGTGGTACAAATTATTTTTGATAAGTTCAGAAGTAAATATATCATCTGCGTTTTGTAAAATTTTTATTTTTTCAGGAGTTACTTTACCAATTATTCTGATTGCAAGTCCTGGTCCTGGAAAAGGATGTTTGTGTAATAATTTTTCAACTAATCCCAGTGATTTTCCAATAACTCTTACCTCATCCTTAAATAAATCTTTAAGTGGTTCAACAAGCGCTAAATTCATTTTTTTCGGAAGTCCTCCAACATTATGATGAGATTTAATTTTTGAAGTTTTACTCCCAGTCGCAGATTTACTCTCAATTATGTCTGTATATAAAGTGCCTTGGGCTAGAAATTTGACATTTTTAATTTTTCTAGCTTCCTTCTCAAATATTTTAATAAATAAAGCTCCAATTATTTTTCTTTTTTTTTCTGGATCTGAAACATTTTTCAATCTTTTTAAAAATAATTTAGTAGAGTTTATAATTTTTACATTTAACTTATATTTTTTTCTTAAAATATTTGAAGAGTATTCAAATTCATTCTTTCTCATAAGACCGGTATTTACCATTATACATTTTAAATTTTTCTTTATTGCTTTATTTAAAAGTAATGCAACTACCGTACTATCCACACCTCCCGAAAGTGCACATAGAACTTTTTTATTATTACCCACTTGTTCTCTTATTTTAGCTATAAGTTTGTTTTTCTCATTAACAAGTCTCCAATTTTTTTTAATTTTACAAATAGAAAATAAAAAGTTTTTTAAGATTAATTTACCCCTTTCTGTATGAGTAACCTCCGGATGAAACTGTATGCCATAAATATTTCTTTTTTCATTAGCTATGATCGTTGATACTGATTCTTTAGTGTAAGCAATTTTTTTAAAGTTTTTTGGAATTTTTGTTACTGAGTCTTGATGACTCATCCATACAATAGCCTTCCGATTGATAAAAAAGTTTTTTGTCAATAAAGAATTATTTCTTTTAAAAAGAGTTGATCGACCAAATTCTCTGTATGTTTTGACTTGATTCACACTTCCTCCAAATAGTTTTGTAATTAATTGCAAACCATAACATATACCTAATACTGGGATTTTTTTTTGAAATATTTCTTTTGGGATTTGAGGAAATTTTTTTTTTGTGACTGTTGAAGGTCCTCCTGATAGGATTATACCTTTTATATTATCAAAATTTTTAATTTTATTAAGTTGTTTAATAGTTAATATTTCTGAAAAAACATTTAATTCTCTCACTCTTCTCGCAATTAGTTTTGTTAGTTGAGATCCAAAATCAATTACTATAATTTTGCCTTTTACTGCGGTAAAGCTCATTTATTTTTTTAATGAATTTTCAAGCTTTGTGTTCAAGGTTTGTAATTGTGAGCATAAATTTTTACAATTTTTTTTAAAATCATTAATTAATCTTTTTGCACCTTTAAAATCTGATTTTTTTAAATTTACAAGTGTAAGATTATAAATAGCTTCTTCATTTTTGGGATTTAATAAAAGAACAGTATTTAAATTCATTTCTTCTAATTCTAGATTGTTCTCTTTTTCAAAAATTTTAGATAAATATAAATAAGAATTTACACTTTTTGGATTTCGCACAATATCTTGTTGAAATTTAAATTTTGCTTTTTTGAACTCTTTTTTTTCAAAAAAATTTATTCCCTCGTTAAAATACTTATTCTCAACAGCATTTAAAAAAACTATCGATGTTAAAAAGATAATATTTATTAGCAAAATTTTTTTCATAATTTAAATTTTAAATCTTTATCAAATACTTCAACACTATGTACCATACTTTCATAAAAACCTGCTTTTGTAATCTTAATAAATTTGGCTTTTTTATTTATTTCTTGAATTTTCTTTGCTCCGATATATCCCATTGATGATCTTAAACCACCTTGTAATTGATATATGATATCACTCACTGATCCTTTATAGGGCACGCGTCCCTCTACTCCCTCTGCTACATATTTTGATTTGTCTTTATTGTTATCTTGAAAATATCTATTTGCAGAACCTGATGACATCGCACCGATTGATCCCATTCCTCTATAAATTTTATATAATTTATTTTTTACCTTAAATTTTCTTCCTGGACTTTCATCAGTACCTGCAAATATCGAACCCATCATGATAGCATCTGCACCTGCAGCTAAAGCTTTTGCTGCATCCCCAGAAAATTTAATACCACCGTCTGAAATAATTTTAATTTTTTTATTTTTTACAGCATTTTTTACATTTAGAATTGCTGTTATTTGTGGAACCCCAATTCCAGCTATCATTCTTGTTGTACAAATAGACCCGGGTCCTATACCTACTTTTAAAATATCTGCACCTTCGTTATAAAGAAGCTTCGCTGCTTCGGCGGTGGCTATGTTCCCTACGCATATAGGAACTTTTTTATTTATCTTTTTTAATTTTTTTAATGTATTTACAACTTTTTTGCTGTGTCCATGTGCTGTATCAACCACAATAAGATCTACACCTTGATCAATAAGAAATTTCGCTCTTAAAATATCATCTTTATTAGTTCCAACCGCAGCCCCTACTTTTAATTTTTTTCTTTTTACTTTTTTAGTTTCATTAACTTGAATTTTTATAGGCATATTTCTGTGAATAACTCCTAAACCTCCATTTTTGGACATCGCTATTGCCATATCTGACTCGGTTACTGTATCCATTGCAGAAGATAAGAATGGAACTTTTAAAGTAATTTTTTTAGTGAGACTTGTGCTAATATTAGTATCTTTTGGAAGGACAGAGGAAAACCTTGGTTGTAATAAAACATCGTCGAAAGTAAGAGCTTCTTTAATAAGTTCCATATACACTTATATACAATTTTCTAAAATTATAAAGTATTAAGTGTTTTGCAATGTATATAAGTTTCTTTGGAATTATCTCTGCTCGATTTAGGCTTGAAAAATACCACTTTTTTAAAATATGTTTTAGCTTTTTTTTTTATTTCTAAAAAATCTTGTCCCATAAAAATCTTTGATACAATTGAACCATTATTTTTTAATAGTAATGTTGATAAATTGATAATCTCTAGACATAAATTGTTTGTTCTTATACAGTCTAAATCTTTATTTCCGGTAGTATTAGCAGCCATATCTGAAATAATAACATCCATTTTGCCTGCAAATTTGCTAATTATTTTATCTTTGATATTATCATTTAGAATATCTCCTCTAACAAAATTCACATTTTTTATATTCTTCATTTCTTTAGTATCAATAGCTATTATTAGACCTTTAGTAATAATTTGACTAGCAACTTGAGACCATCCGCCTGGAGCACTACCTAAATCAATTAAGTTTGTATTGTGGTTCAATAATTTAAACTTTTTATTTATTTCTATTAATTTAAAAGCCGATCTTGATCTGTATCCTAATACTTTTGATTTTTTAAAATATTGATCTCTATGTTGGTTTATAATCCAACTTTTTGATCTTTTGTTTTTTTTCATTATAAAATATCTTCGTGATCTTCTTCAGATAATTTTTCATTTTTCATCTTGCTATTCTTAAGATAGGTAATTGATGAAATTGGTATAGTTAATATATAGGAAAGACTAAATATAAATAACGTTTCAAATGTGAAAAACATTATACAAATAAATGAAATACCTATTCCAAATAATATGAAAACAGTAACCTTAGGTTGAATTGAAATTTTTTTAAATGAAAAGGTAGGGATTTTACTTATTAAAAGCAAAGCGATTAATACTGTAAGGTATGGAGCAATTGAACTTAGATCAAAAGATATGTTAAAATTTGACAGCTCAAAAATAAGAGGAGTTAAAATTAAAATAGCACCAATCGGTGATGGGATACCCTCAAAATAGTTTTGCTTCCATTGATCGGAGTCATTAATTTTAGTTAAATTAAATCTAGCAAGTCTCAAAACACAACATACCGAGTAAATAAGAGTAATTGCCCATCCAAGTTTTCCATATTGGTTTAATGTCCAAAAATAATTTATTAAAGACGGTGCTATTCCAAAACTTACAAAATCTGTTAAAGAGTCAAGTTCTTTTCCAAAGTCTGATGTACCTTTAATTAATCTTGCTATCCTTCCATCAAGCGCGTCTAAGATAGCAGCAAGTAGTATAAATATTACAGCTAAACTAAAATTTTGATCTAATGAAAATTTTATTGAGCTTATTCCAAGACAGACGCCTCCTAAAGTTAATATATTAGGAAGAATGTATCTTGTTTTTTTTGCATCAACGATTTTAAAATTTTTTTTTTGGTCCATTATTTTTTTGCTATTAAACTCTCACCGGCGCTTATATTTTGACCTTCTTTAACAAGTAAATTCATATCTTTAAAATATACATCAACTCTACTCCCAAAACGGATCATGCCTATTCTATCTCCCTGTGATAAATTTTGATTTTTAGCTATATCCGTTACAATTCGTCTAGCTATAAGACCGGCAATTTGAACGATGACAATTTTATCTCCGTCTAATGTTTTTAATTTATAGAAACATCTCTCATTTTCTTCACTTGCTTTATCTAAAGAAGCATTTAAAAATTTACCTGGTTTATAAAAAATTTCTTCTACTTCTCCAGCTGT
>MDTD01158068.1_pt1 | contig 23302 bp, 24 predicted proteins | sample 811221 | NCBI WGS metagenome assembly MDTD01 (sample SAMN05326646, study PRJNA326480) | marine metagenome | isolation source: seawater | place: Pacific Ocean: South West | collected 2011 | reverse complement strand
CGAAGACGTCTCTTGCCAGATTATTGTTATTGTTATTGTTATTGTTATTGTTATTGTTATTGTTATTGTTATTGTTATTGTTATTGTTGTTATTGTTATTGTTATTGTTATTGTTATTGTTATTGTTATTATTGGAAGGTATCTTTACACCTTCGAGCGTATATTTATCAACTGGGAAATATCTTCCAAAATTATCTTTGGTACCATCCAGATTAAAATGATTACTTTCACCAAATGGCATAACATTTGATATATTATGAAATGATCTATCAAAAACATCAATTTTTTCAAGTTTTTCAGGATAAATATGTTTCTGTTTTTGTTCTTCAATATCTTTTTCCATTTCCGGAAGAAAATTGATTGACTTTACAGGTGTATCTGTTTTTTCTCTCTTCTTCTTATCTTTTTTCTTCTTTACACTTATATCGGGAGTACCATAAACGTCTTCTAATAAAGCTCCATGTGAAATCATCATATTATGGAATATTAATATATAAATATATTTTTTTTTTAACAATATTATATATAAATGATACAAAGTGTGTTTGAAAATCTAAATGAGAATAAATTTTTTGTAGGGAGTATGATGATATTTGTTACAATTGGGGGGAGATTTATTATCACTGAATTAAGTGAAGAACAAAAAAAATTAATCCATAATACATATTTTCGAAAATTGTTTATTTTTTGTGCATTTTTTATGGCAACAAGAGATATTCAATGTGCTATTGTTTTGACAATACTTTTTATATTAATTATTACAGAATTATTTAATGGCGATGTTTTTTTCTTAGAAAAGAAAGATGAAAAGTATAATACAATCACAAATGATAAAAGAATTGATGAAATTATTGAAGAATTAAATCAAATGAAAAATGTAATTTAAAAAAATGAAATATTAAATATTAGATATTAAGGGTCATTCCACTTCCACTACTTTTTTTATCGCTATCTCCACTAATAATCGAGATTGTATCTAAATCGGGTATATTATTCGATTGAAAATTCATTTCATTCATAATATCATCCATACCTGCTGGCCCACTCATATCTTTTCTTGGAGGATTTGATTGGGGTCTTGGAACATTTTTTCTAACTTGTTGAGGTACCCTTTGTGTTTCTTGACCAATTGATCCAACAGCTGCTTTAGCAAATTGTTTCATTAAATCTGGATTTTGTTTCATAATATCATCCATTCCTGGAATTGATGACTTAAATAATGTATTTGTTAAATGGAACATAAAAGCACTTCCACCCAACATCATTAATAATTTTATTTCGGGGGCTATTTCAGATTTACCACCATATTTTTCAGCTAATTCTTCAAATACTTCATCGTAATCATTAATACTTTCATTCACTGATTCAGACCATCCATCTAATTTAATATCAAATGGATCAAACTTATTATTTAAAAATTCAATACCAGTAATTGCTGCCATCATCACTTTTCTTTGAAACTTAATCGAATTTTCAACTTCCCTTTGTTTCTTAAGCTTAAAATATTCATTTCTCATATCTTCTAATTGAGAATTCATATTGTAGTTCATTGTTGTTCTGATACCCTGACTTTCAAGCTTTTTAAACTTATAAATGAGATCAATTTTTTCATTCTTAATATCTTGTGACCCCATTGTATGGATTGGTCTAAATTCACTGCTTTCTCCTCCTTTTAATTTATTAATCATTGGATCATCCTCTGGTAATGGCGCGCTTATTTTTTTTATTTCAGGTTCTTTAATTTCTTCCTTTATATTATCAGTTGATTCATTTACTTTATTAAAAAAATCATAATCTTCATTTACAGTCACATTTTTTTCACTTCGAGAACTTTTCATTGATTCTTCGCCACTTGAATATCCACCAGAAATATTATCTGTTACATTTAAATCCGCTTTGGAATTATTCGGATTTGCTAATAACTCTACACCAAGCATTGTACTATCTTCTTGTTTAAGATTAATACCTGTATCAGAAGGATTGTTTTCTAAATTTAACATTTTATTATCAGGATCAATATCAATATTTAAATCGCCCATTTAATTAAACAATAATTATATTATTATCATATTTACGCGCATCTTTTAAATATTAAGGTTTATTTATTATTCTTTTCATTATTTTCATTCTTTTCATTCTTTTCATTCTTTTCATTCTTTTCATTATTATCATTATTACCTCTTTCAATAAACCTTATAACTGGTCCATGTAAACTATTGAGTGGTATAGATAAATAACCACAAAATTCTGAATAATTATGTTCATCATTACAATCATCACCGTTTTCCTTAATACATTTTTTTTGATAATCTCTATCAGCATTTTTTGGATTAATAATGGCATTTCCACTCGCATCTTCATTAGTTACTTTATTTGTACCCGGTTTATGGCTCCAGGTTCCATTACAATCTTGTCTATAAAAATGATAATCTTGATCATGTTCTTTTGTACCTTTTCTTTTTTCATCTGGATCTATAAAAAGGGCTATTCTATATCTATCCTTTGGTAATTTTTCATCAAATGTTATTTTTTTAATATTATCACCCACATAATCATTTTTTATTTTTTGGATTATTTCACTACATGATGTTTTATTATATTTCGTACCATGAATTTCGCCTGGTTGTAATTTTGAATTTCCATAATCAACATAATTAAAAGCATATGTATAACAATTTGAATATTTAATATATTCTTCCTTATTAATTTCTTCCCATAACTTTGGTTTCCATAAAGGCCCCATACAATCATCTAAATTAGCCATATATTATACACTTAGATAATCTTCTAAATTTTGAGGCATTTCAACAATTTCTGTATCATAAAAACTCTCAATTTCTTTCATATGTTGAATATCTCTATCAGTTACAAGGTTAATTGCAACACCTTTCCTTCCATATCTTCCACTACGTCCAATCCTGTGAATATAAACCTCTTTTGATTTTGGTAAATCATAATTAATTACAAGAGATAATTGTTGTACATCAATACCACGGGATAATAGATCTGTTGAAAGAAGGATACGTGTATGGCCACTACGGAATTGTGACATAATTTCTTTTCGATCAGATGAAGTTAATTCACCATGGATACATGAAACCGGGAAATTATCCTTCATTAAACGATCATAAATTTCCATTAGTTTATTTTTTGAATTAATATAAATAATACATTGTGAAATATTAATTGTATCATATAAATCTTTTAAAACATCATATTTCCAATCACTAATACGGATATTAATGTAAAATTGTGTAATTCCTTCTAATGTAAGTGCTTCTTTTTTTACCAATAATTGTTCTGGATTTGTCATAAATTTTTGACTTAATTCAATAATATCAGGGGGGATGGTTGCACTAAATAAACAAATCTGGGAATTGGATGGAATAGTTTTTACAATATTATAAATTGTATCTTTAAAACCAAAAGAAAGTGTTTCGTCTGCTTCATCAAAAATAAGAGTTTTAATATTCTTAGTATACAAATAATTTTTTTGTATCATATCAAGTACTCTTCCTGGACTCCCAATAATTAATTGTGGAGAATTATCTAATTCCCTTTTACAATCTCCAACATGAGTTCCACCAACAACTTCCATAATTGAAATATTTAAAAATTTACTTAGTTCAGTAGCAACTTCATAAATTTGATGAACTAATTCATGTGTAGGAGCTAGAATAAGTGCCTGTGTTTCTTTATTTTCTGGGATAATTTTTTCTAATGTACCAATTAAAAAAGCCCCGGTTTTACCTGTACCAGATTGAGCTTGAGCAATTAAATCTTTTCCACTAACAATTACAGGTACTGCTTTATTCTGAATTTTAGATGGATTTTCAAATCCATATGAATAAATACCTCTTAATACATTATCTTTAAGATTAAGGGTATCAAAAGATGTGGTTAATATATTTTCTTCGTCCATTTCACTTTAATATAATATTCAATCTATATCTTTAAATCTATAAAAAAATATTACTATGGTGGCGATGCCACAGGTTCGGGTTCATCAATAATGTCCACGGGTTCAGGTTCATCAATATTTGTATATCCAATACTTGCATCACCACTTGCGTCTCCACTACTTCTTATGATTTGTTTAAAATATATAGGATGATTAACACCCGTTACAACGCGATGATTTAATACATCGTTTCCATTATAATTATTATAAACATATGAATTACCACCTTGTCCTTCTGGACGTGTTGTTTGACCCCACTCATTATGGAAACCAATGGTTGTAACATCTAAATGGCTACTACAATCTTCTCCTTTTTGCTCACTCTTAAATGTACCCAATTCTAAAAAGTTGCTATTTGGATCTTCAATAAAACCTCTTAATATATCAATATTTACACTACCATCACTTTCATTCCTTGCACCAGATTTATCAATCGCGTCAATTTCAGATGTTAAGGCATTAAATGAGGTAACATTAAAACCTTTACATGTATTCACCTTGTCACACATATCTTTGCTCGTATTCATAAATCTTTCAATTCTAGAATTTCTTTGAGATTCTTCTAATGGATTATAATGTAAATAAAAAGGTATTCTGTACCAACCGTTTGTTCCATCTGTTTCCCAATTATCAGGAACAGTAATAGAATATTCTGGATCATTATCACCCTGTTTCCTGTAATAATATACTTCATCTTTCGCAGTTACATTTTCTCTATCTATTTCATGCGTCATAGAAATACCACCATCGTCCTCTCCAGTTCCAAAAATATCAGTACCACTTATGTAAATAAATGCATTTTCTTGTGAAAGATTACAACCAACAGGATAATAACTGTAGATCGTGGTACCATTGGTATAAGTTCTTTCTGGTTGTTGTTGTAATGGTTCACATCCGGACAATGTAAATTCTTGACCATTTTCTGCACAATCAATTGACGGAATTGTATCACCTGGATTGGAAAAAGAAGAACATGATAACTGATTTTCGTTAAATGTGGCAACTATTTGATTTTTTGTAATTCCTATACCTTGTATTTCTTCTAATAATTGAAGTTTATCTCTTACACCACTAAAATTATAAAGAATATTATTTGTATCTAATAAATTTGGTAAGCGACAATATTTTTCATGACATCCACTAATTGTTAATGGACTTTGATTTTCTTTACACTGTAATACAACATTACCATGGCAATGATCCTTACATGTTATATTTGATAAGTCGGATAATTTATGTTCCGTATTTTGATTGGGTAAATTATCATAACATAACCTTTGATCACTATTTTGACCTACACTGGAAAGATAATTTCTTAATTCGTCGGATAATGTTTCCGAAACTGTTTCAGGATCACCATCCCTTAAATTATTTCTTGTTCCATATACTGGATTTGATTCAACATCAACCTCAATATTATTAGGAATTGTACAAATATTTTCAGAACAGAATGTTTCTAAACCCGAAAATATTCCACCATTATCATTACATTCAATTACTACAGGATTTTCAGAGTGATTATCTTCGCATGTAATTTGTCCCCTTAATTCTTCAACACTTATACGTGTTCCTTCATCGATTGATCCAAAGTTTATACCACTTAAACCCTCTGGTATTTGACAAGTATTTACTTCACAACCAGATATTTCAAAGGGATGATAAATTCCTTCATTATATTCCGTTTCATTTTGATTGCATTGTAGGGATACTAAACCATTATATCCTGTAGAACATTCAATTGGAATATCTCCATCCCTTGTAATACGATCATAACTTTCTTGATTTAAATAATTTACATCTCCAGACCCTGTACTTGTTTGATAATAATTTCTATTTAATATACTATCCGTTGAATATTTATCACCAACAGTAAGGATTGGGTAACTGTCTTGTTTATAAATATAACCTTCTGGTAACTGTGGTAAAGTGCATAGTTTAGGATGACAACCAGCCAAAGTACGTTTTGGGGTATCAAATGTATCTGGAGAATAATTACATTTTTCAATAACACTTCCAACAGATGTTAAACCTGATTGATTTTCAGCTAATACATTTGGAACACCACATACATAATTATCCCCCGAACCTCCATTCAATTGATAACGATCCTTATTATAATTAAATAACTCTTCATTTACTGTTTCATTTCTACAATATTCTGTACTTGTTAAATGATTAATTTCATCAATTGATAAATTTGATTCATTGGGTTCTTCTGCATCATAATATTGTTTATGAGAGTCAATTAAAGAAAGTGTAGGACATACAGAATTTTGATCACTATTATGATTTGTTAAATGGATTAATCCATTAATATTATTAATTTCTTGAGGACATTGAGTTAGACCGCATTTATTATCAATTGTAAATGTTCCACCATTTTCACTACAACTTATTTTAATATTTTCAATACCATTCCCACCACCATATGGTTTATTATCATCTGTTGGATCAGTTGAAGGTTTTGAATAATTTTCATCACACGTTATGTTTCTTATTTGATCAACATTAAATACTTCATCTATATTTTCTTCTGTGATTCCTCCAATCGTTTTAAATCCATCTGAAGTTTCTATTAAAATACGAGTACCATTACTTGCATCACTTCTATCTAAAGTACATTTATTTTGAGAACATCCAGAAACTTCTGCTTCACAATCACTATCTTCTCTAGCACAATTATCCCCATTACAAGAAACAATCGGGTCTTGACCACTAATATCAGAATGCCAACATCTTGAAATTGTAAAGCCTCCACCTCTTCCAACACTTTTCAACTCTCCTGATGTTAAAAACTCGGGTTGTCCTCTTTTCTTTAATTCTTCATCTGGAACAGTACTAACCATAGTATCTATTTCGGAATCAGTATAGATTGGTTCATCTTCACAAATATCTCCTTCTGCTTCGCCCGTACATTGTAATGTTATACTACCATCTGTTTCATTATATCCTACGAATTGTTTCGCTGTATTTCCTGTTGTTTGATCAATGCTCGATGTTCCAGGATCATCTGTTGAATATTTGTAACCTAGTTTATAACGTTGATTATTAATTTGATATGATTCTAAATTTTCTATCTCAGAAGTACGAACCTGTGGTTTATCATAACCAGGTACTTCGGTAGGCCATTTACAATAATTTTCAGAACATCCTGTAACAGAAAAGGGTAATATTTTTGATACATCAGAATGACTTTCTAACCATGTTGTATGGAAATCATTTAAATCTGTTGGTAATTCCGATAAATCATCATTTGTGAGTTTTCGATAATTTGGAGTTTGAGTATTATCTGGATTGATTAAATTATAATAATCAAAGAAATTATAACATTGAATGTTATCTGCGTCAATTGTTTTATCCGCTGTATCAAGGGAAGATGTTTCTCCTTGTTTTGTATAGTTTTTTCCACATTTTAATTTATCAAGGACATTACTTCTACTAATTGAACTATCAGTACTTGATATATCATCAAATACAAATTGTTCATATTGATTATTTGGTGAATTAACAATTTTTTTTGTATCCAATAAATGTTCTGGTTTTACACTTGTTTCATAAACGTCATTTTGATTCGGATTTCCACACTTATTTTCATAACAACCACTCAATTCAAATGTATATGGAGAACTACTATCTTCGCCGCCTGTATTACAAACTAAATTCGGGTAATTTGTATAATCTTTTAATTGTTTATCTGAATCAGAAATATTTTCTATAAATGTATTGAATTCTTCTTGATCTCTTACATGGAAATTATTTGGTGATTCACATTTAAAGGATAATGAACTATCTCCATCTGTTGGATATGATTGATTCATAGTATTATTTTCATAAAATGAACTGAGTGAAACTGGTTCAGTTTTATTTTCAATATAATAACCAGTTGTATCAGAAGGGAAATTACAAGTATTTTCTTCACAACCTGAAATACTCAAAACACCATTATTTATACTAGTACTACATGAAGTAATCACAGGTTCTCCTGTATATCCATTTTTACACCTTACATTTAATGTATCATCTACCATATTTTTAAGATGATTAATAGTAACTGTATCTTCGATTACTCCACTTGGTTGAATAATTTCATATTTATCATGGAAATCATCGGGTAGATTACATGTATCTGGAATACAGCCTCTATAGTTAAAAGTACCCCCGTTACAAGTAATATGTTTGATTAATATATCTGGATGATTTTTGGCAAAATTAGAATCACAGGACAATTGTTCAGAAGAACAATTATTTGAAACATTTGTAGCATTTATTGCATCTGAATTTGAACAAATATAAAGATTTGCAGTACTTACATTTGGATTTTCAAGGAAATTTCCATGATAATTATTCTCTTCATTTTCAAAACTACAATCTTGATTCAATTGTTGTATTCTCAATTCTTCTTGTTGACTTTGAAGTTCTTGAATACTTTCTGGTAATATACGATTCACTTGTGTTGATTCAAATACACCTTCTGCGTCTTGATTAAATCCAGCATTAACACTACTATCTACTTGTGATTGAATTTCAGCAAACTGCTGACTATCCATCATAGTATTAAGGTTACTATTGTAAATCCATTGATTTCCAGTAGGTACTCCTTCACACAATTGTTCAATTCTTTGATTTGAACCTAATTCATATCGTGTTTTCCAAAAAGATACAGGTTTAATTTGATAGATTCCCCCTTCTTGATTTGGATCAGGTAATATACAATGTGATATTTTTATTTCTTCTTTCGAAAAACATTGTATTCCTCCTGGTGTTGAAAATGAGCCATCTTCATCTTCATCATTACAATTAATACTCTTTAAATCGTCGCTTACGGCTGTTAAATCTAAATCAGGTTCAAGTACTGGTCTAAAAAATGTTCCATTATGTTGATCATTTTGACAAGAATCTTTTGTAGTTACCCCGCGAACAAGTCCATTTTCATCGTAACAATATTCTAATTTTTCTTCTTCTGATTCACCTTCACCTATTAGATTTGAATAAGGAAATAATGCAATTTTACCTTCATGCGTTTCAAGATTAATCGGATCGATTCCACGGTAGATAAATAATCCTTCTTGACCATCAACTTGTACAATATCACCATATTCTAAAGAAACTTCTCTTTCAATTGATGTTTCAGGTGTATTTAAAGATTCAAGGATTGTCCTTTTTTCTTCGGTTGTTGAAAAATTAAGATTAAATGCTGTATATCCTGTACATGTTTCTTCATCTCTAGGCCATATATAATTCCCATCTGAATCTTTACACACACCCTGACTTGATAATATTCTGGCTTCTTGTAAATATTCATCCATATTATCCACACTTTCAATTAATTCTGGATTATATTTTTTCTCTAAGTAACCACTATTTTCTAAACATACAAAAATAGCAAATATAACTAAAACAAATAATACAATTAACAATGTATCCATTATATATATAATAGATTTATAAAAAAAAAGTTATTATAAAAGTTATTGTAATCCCTCAATTATTCTCGTTGGATTTAAAATAAATAGTACAGTGATTAAAAAAAATACTATTTTTAATGGTTCAAGATTAATATTTTCCATTTATATTTATATTTATATTTATATAATGTTTTTTATTGAAATAATTTTTCTTTATTAAATATTTTACGATTCTCTTCATAGGGATCTATTTTTGATTCTTCCTCTTTTTTTGGTTGTATAATTTCTATATCTGGTTTAGGAAAAAGTATATTATTTATCATTTGAACTACAATTGGAATATTATTTCCCTTTGTTCTATTAACAAATTTCCTTCCACTAAATAATAAAAATGCAGGAACAACTTTAATCTGACATTTATCACATATATTTTTATTTTCTTCTATATCAATATCAACTTTATAAAACTCTATCATATTAGGATCATATTTATTTGATAATTCTTCTAATTTAGGTAATACTTGTTGACATGGACCACACCATGATGCACCAAAATAAAAAAGAATAAATTTATTATTATCTAGTACTTCAAAAAATTTATCTCCACTTATTTCTTGTAACATTTTGTATTAATACTATGCTATAAAATATTAATAGTAATTTTCCTCGTCAAAATATTCTTCCGAGGAAGATTCTTCTTCATATTCTTGCTCAATTAGAACCATCCTTATCTCTTCTTCCTCAATTTCTTCACGGATATCATCCATTCCAAAGCCGGTTGTAATGTCTTTTTTCTTATGATAATTAAGCATTGGTCTTGGTTCATTAAAATCTTCTTTATTAACAACATAATTCCAATAACCACACCCTATTTTAGTATGAAATTTAACACCACAGGAATAAGAACAACCAATAAATTTTTGATTATCTTTTTGAACAGTTATCCATGGTTTTTCATTGATTTCCTTTTGACAAATTAAACAGCAATTTTCTTTAACATTTTCATTCTCCTCTTCAACAGACATTCTGTTCTATTATTTTATTTTATTATTTATTATTAAAACAATTGTATTAAATAACTTTCAAATTTAATTTAATTATATACTTAAAAATTGAAATAGTAATTAAATATAATTACCATGGAAATAATGAAAGAAACGATTGATAAGTTTATTATCAACTATAATGGAAGTTTAGACCATAAGGAAATTTTTGAAAAGTTTGTACTTCAATACAATATTAAGAATTCATCTGAAATTTATGTAATTAATAAGTTAATCGATAATAGTATTGAAACCATTAACGAAAAACATCAAAGAGTATTAACAAAGAAAAAGAAATTAGAAAAACTTAAACAATTAGAATTACCAGAACAAAGGTCTAAAGAATGGTATGAAATGAGAAAAGATAAATTAACAGCAAGTTCTCTTGCAACTGCAATTGGACACTGTCATTTTCAAACTCGAGATGAATTAATACTTGGAAAAATTGAAGAAAAACCATTTGAACCAAATCCTATTACTGAATGGGGTGTTAAATATGAAGATGTAGCAATTATGTTTTATGAAGAATTATTTAATGTAAAAGTATTAGATTTTGGTATGATTCCTCATCCAGAATTTGAAGCATTTGGAGCATCCCCAGATGGAATTTGTGATGACACTGGAAATGATGAATATGTTGCAAGAATGGTTGAAATAAAGTGTCCACCAAAAAGAAAGTTTACAAAATCAGTACCTCAACACTATTTAATGCAAGTTCAAGGACAATTAGAAGTATGTGATTTAGACGAATGCGATTTCTTTCAAGTTAAAATTGAAGAATATACTTCCTATGAAGATTATTGTAAAGATATTTTTGAAATTGATGGTGTGGAACAAATAGGAAGGACACATCTTAATTATCCAAAAGGTGTTACCGCTACTTATAAAGATGGAGAAAAATTATCCTATGAATATTGTACATTAAATTGTTCGAATCAAGAAATCCAAGACTGGGTTGATGAACATACCACGAAAGATAATTTCTTTGAAATTAAATATTGGAAAATCGAAAGGTATGAATGTACACTCGTAATAAGAGATAAAGAATGGTGGATTGAAAATATTGATAAAATCCTCCATTTTTATAATGATTTACTCTTTTATAAATCAAATAATGAAGAACTCGAGAAACTAAAGAAACGTATTGAAACTTCTAAAAAAAGGAAAAAGAAAACAGAACTTGTTCCACTCGATGATTTTCAACTCATTTCAGATGATGAAGATTAATAATCATCAAAATTATTTAATTTAGGTTTGACATTTTTTTTTGTTTTTTTTTCTTTGTAAACTATTTTTTCCTTTACAATTGTTTTAGGAAAAATCTCCATTTTATTTTGAATCATTTCTTTTTGTTTATCATCAAGTGTTTTAAAATCTGCTACAGCTGATAGTAAAAAATGATAATATTGTTCTTTATTTTCAAATTGTTTCAATAAATAAATACCAAAACTACTATAATATGAAATATCTTGATCTTTTTCAATTATTTCTCCAAATGGAGATTCATCACCAGATAACATTTCAGTGAGTATTTCCATATCTGAATGCATTGCCATTTTATTTTATTGGTTAATATATGAATAAGTATGTTTTACTATTATTAGTAATTGTTATTTATATTTTAAGTAGTAAAAACTATGTTTATGAAGGTTTTGAAGATGGAGAATTTTTTGAAGATGGAGAATTTTTTGAAGAAGTTGAAGATGGAGAAGTTGAAGAAGAAGAAGTTGAAGAAGAAGAAGAAAATTGTGATTATCGTAAAAAATCAAATCTTGGTACTATGTGCAATGAAAAATGGGGAGAACCTAAATGTAATCAATGGAAGAAAAATGAAAAAGTAAAAAACCTTCAAGATAATCCACACCAGAAAGTTTTAAAGGGATATTACTCAAATGATTTTATGTATGAAATTGACTATGAAAAATACGATACGAAACTTATTGAGGAAGAAGTTGGGGAGAATGAAGAAAATATACCTAGGGGTATCCATTCTAGTTTTTTTGCATAATTATAATCTATGAATAAATTATAATGGATAATATTGATCTAAAATTTATCAGTAAATATATAAATATTAAACTACTACTAATTACAATTAGTACTACTATCGGATTTTTATTTTGTATTTCGAAAAACAATATATTATTAAAAAGAAAATATTAAATATAGTATATTTATGATAGTATTGGATGAATTATTAAAAAATTTTACAACTATATTTTTAGGAATTGTGATAGCAATAGTTCTATCTCAAGAATGTTTGATACAACCCCATGTTTTATCCGTTTAAAATTATTACGTTTATTTAATCAAAAAATAATTATACCCTTTGATAAATGGGAACTAATATTGATGATTTAATTAATGATATTAGTAATAATAAATTAAGTAATGATGAAAATTCAATGGTTGATTCAATTATTAACGATTTAAATATTAAAGGGGATGGAATGAAAAATATTCCGCAACAACAACAACAACATCAAAATAGTACTGTTCCTCCACAATTAACACCAGAAGAGAAACAAATGTTATTAAAACAACAACAACATCAACAGCAACTAATGTATGAACAAAAAATGCAACAAAATCGTATGAGAGAAATGCAACAATTACAACAACAACAACAATTACAACAGCAACAACAGCAACAACAGCAACAACAGAATCAACAACAAAAAGAAATGGAGGATAAAATTGAAGAAATGAAAAAACAACTCGAAAATAAAGATAGTTCTTTTTTAAATCCTCAATTTAAAAATATATTATTAAATTTAAAAAATACATTAATTGTATTTGTGTTAATTATTTTCTTTAATGTTAATTCAATCGATGAATTTTTAAGATTTAAACAATTTTCACTATTTTACAATATTCAAGATGAAAAATCAACGTTATTATTTGCTTTTTTTAAAGCAATGTTAATATCATCCTTCTATTATATGATTACAAATTTATTAAAATAATTTTTTATTTGATTCTATTTTTTTTGTACATTTGTTGATTGTTACTTCAGATATCTTACAAATATTTGAAATATCTTTTTTAGATATCTCGTGATTATCACTTTTTTTAATATAGTAAAAGATGCATCCAGCAGCAATAGATGGTGGCGTATTCTCAGAAATTAAATTTTGTTCCATACATTGATTACAAATATCAATAATTTCTTCTGTTTGACTTTCTTCAATATCTAATTTATTACAAAATCGTCTAATAAAATCATTTGCTTGAATTGATGGAGATTTAGTTAATCTTTTTTTATTTTTTTTATTCATAAAAATTATTTCCTGACATTTTTTAACACCCTTTGTCATAATAGTTGTTTCGATACTAAACATTTCTGCTATTTCATTTGCACTTCTTGGAACTTTACATTCCTTACATGCGAAATATACGCATGCAGCAATAATACCTTTTCTGTTTGAACCCCTTGATATTTTTGTTTTTGAAATGATTGAATAAAGTGATTTTGCTTCATTAATAATTATATTTGGAAGATTATTCTTTTTGCATATTTCTTGTATTTCTAGAAATACTTTATAGAGGCTTCTTTCTTTATAGGGCATACCTTGCCACTGTTGATATTTTCTTATCTGATTCATAGTTTTTGAATTTGAATTATATCCAATTGATGACCCAACAGAAGATTCAGGTAGTAAAGTGTTGACGGGCATACCACACCTTGTTGGATCAGTTGTTTTATTATCACCTGTACCATAATATCTCCATTCTGGATTATCGACAATATTACTAATAATATTTGAACATACTTTACACTTTGTCATACCTTGTTCAATTTGAATATTTTCTCTTAGAGAACAACACGTTTTTTCTTTTTCTTTTTCTTTTTCTGTTAAGGTATCAAAATAATCAAAATGTTTTTCAAAATCCATTTTCATATAATTTTTTGATACTATCCTTAAATAATTTATCAAATTTATAAAAAAAAAATAAAATAAAAAAAACATAACAATGTAATAAGATGTTAACTGAAATATTATCTGGTTTATGGATCGGTAATATAAATGATGCATTTAATGAAGAATTTTATAAAGATAATTTAATTTCAATTGTTATTAATTGTACATTTGAACAAGGATTTTTAGATTTACCGAAATTAAAAAAAATAAGAGTACCACTTACAGATAAATTAGATCCTGGCCGTGATTTATTTTTATTAAAAGAAAATATGAATAAAATTATAGACTTTATCCATGAAAAATTAGAAGATAATAATATATTAATTTATTGTTATAATGGTTTAACTGTTTCCCCATTAATTGTTGCATTATATATGGTTAATAAAGGGGGTATTTCAAAAGATTTAATCAGGGATATATTAAGATCTAAAAATAAAAATATCTGTTTAGATTTTGATCTATCTTACTTCCAATAATGAAGTTTTCCTTTGATATCAATTGGTCTTTCAATTCTAGAATCAACTGTACCTAACCACCATTCTTCGCCCCCCTTTTCAAAATGAGCTTTGCAAAATCCCCCACAACCTTCTTTTTGAGATCGAGAACATTGTCCTCCATATCCTTCATTCCAAACTAAAGCTTTGCATTTATTTATTTTATTTTTATATGCATCTCTATTCCTTACCTGGTGAGTACCATTTGTAATGCTTACTTCTGAAAATGTAAGTTCATTTTCTTGAAAATAAGTATCTAATTCTTTAATTAGGAGATCTTTGTGTATTTTATTATCATCTTGTAATTCATTCATTATATCTTTCTTTAATTTTTCAATCATTATTATCGAGTAGTACTTGTCCATGAATTGTTTTATTAATAATATCTTCAATTACAGAATTAATTATTTTTTGATTATAATTTTCCATAAATAAGTTTTCAATTTTTAAAATATTTTTATCATAATCATCTCTAGTTATTTTAATATTTTTATATTTTTTTTTGAGCAATAAATATATATTATCATCAATTGAAGATTGTTGAAATTTTTTTTTATGATAGTAGTTTGGATTTGCTAATAAATATAAGCTTTCTTCCATGATATATATTATTAAATAGTAAATAATTGAATCGTGATAAACGAATTTTTATATTTAATATTGTTAATTGTAATATATATACTATTTTCTACAGTATAATTAATATTGTTATTTTTTTTTATTCTTATATTCTTATTTTTATTCAAAAATTTGTGATAGGATAATTTTTTAAATTTTTTATGAAAATATTCATCTATTTTTTTTAATACATCATATTGTTTTGATTTTGAAATATTGAGTGTTAAATATTTATTTGTTTGATGTACAATTATATAGTTTTCTATTTTTAAAGGTATGCCTATTAAATAAATACCATTTTGATGATATAATATTTTTTGATTATTTTTACACTTTTTAATGATTATTTCATTCTCTTTAAACTCATTTTCATTGAGAATTAAATCCATATTATATATGTATCTAAAAATATTAAAAACTAAACATATATTTTTATATTATGGGATTACTCGATATAATCCATTATAAAATAATGTATCGTTTGTATTTTTTTTTGAAAAATAAAGACCATACAAATATTATTTTTTATGGTATTAAAGGTTCAGGGAAAACAACACTCGTAAAACATTTATTTTCTACGCTATATCCTTCTGAAATAAAAAAATATAAAACAGAAGATTTTTTAGTCTATCAAAATAATCACTATTATTATTTTAATTGTTCTTTAATAGTGAATAAAATAAATTTTCTAAAATATTTCAAAGAAATAATTGGAAGATATGACTATTATAATCATCACTCAAAATATATTATTTTAGATAATTTTCAAGATACTAATAATTATCTACAAAATTCTTTAAAAGTGATACTTGAAAAATCATGTTATACATGTAAAATTATCATTGTTACAAATAAATTTAACAAGGTAATTTTACCAATTCAAAGCCGATGTATAACTATGAAAATAGAAAAAAAAAATTATATTGACCAGTATTTATATCTTAAAAATAAATATAAAAATATAAATAAATTCTTATTACTTGAAGACTGTAAAAAATATGATATTGAAACCGTATTGAATATGAATACAATTCAAAATTATAAAGATGTAAATCAAAAAGTTTATCACGATTTTAAAGAATGTATTTATCAAACAATCGATCTAGAAAAAATAAAAAAGATAAGGAAATTATCATCTACAATCAAAGAATTGAATATTCCAATAAATATATTAATTCAAAAATTTTTTATAGATTCAAAGGAAATAGATTATAAGATAATTCAAAAATGTAGTGGAAATGAATACTTTTTGCAAAATTCATTTCGTGAATTAATTCATATTGAATATTTAATACTTAACCTTAATACAATGATAAATAATAATAAGTGATGGATTATTATACAATCCTTGATCTAAATGAAAATTGTACTAAAGAAGAAATAAAAAAAAAATATAGAGAACTTTGTCTTATTTATCATCCAGATAAAAATAATGGCGATGATAAACAATTTAAAAAAATCAATGAAGCATATGAAATACTCTATGATGATGAAAAGAGAAAAAAATATAATGTTAGTCTCCTTTTTAAAAATATAGAATTTACAGAAGAAGATTATGAATTATTAGAAAAATATTATCAACAATTCGTTAATTCAAATGAATTTAAATTGATGAAATTATTATATGATTCTATTCCTGATAGTGTTAAAAAAGATATTTGGGAACGTTTTAAAAAATGCACTTCAAAAGAAATTGTGAAATCTCAAAAAACAATCGATATTACTCAATTGTATAAAAATATGGTTATTAATCTTTTACTAAAATCATCGGATTATGAAAATCGTACTTTAAAAATTATTCATATCATTACCAGAAATGGTATTTATTATCTTTATTTACGTGAATACTATGATTTTAACATCGATAATGATGGTTGTTTTTTACATTTACATTTTTATGTAAGAGATTATATATAGTATGTTTACAAATGAATCAATTCAATTAAGAAATTATTTTTTTAATCATATGAAATTTAAAAATTCTATTGATTTTCAAAATTTATATACTACTTTGAACCAAATAAAAATTATCCCATTAGTTAAAAAAAAAATAGAAACAATATCAGAAAAAAATGTTGAAATTGATATTTCTGGTGGAGCAGATAATATTATTCAAAAAAGCTATTTGTTTTCATGTACCTCCTTAGATATCAAACTTAAAAAATTGAATATAACTCTAAATATTTACTCAAAAGAGACTGTTAGTTCTTATTTAATAGAAGAATTATTAAAAAAAATACAATTTGTTTGTTCATTATCAGAGATAAAAATTCAATATCTAGTAATTAACCTTTATTTAATTGATCAAAAAAAGAAAAATACACCGAAAATGAAAGAATTTGGACCAAATGAAATTAATTCAGGAATGTGTCAAATGGGAAAAATAACAACAATTACAATTTATAGAGAAGAAGAATTATTTAAAGTACTTATTCATGAATTAATCCATGCATTGCGTTATGATCATTATCGTGATAGTGATCAAATAATTAAACATTATCAAAAGAAATATAATCTATCATCAAATCAAATTAATACAAATGAAGCCTATACAGAAATATGGGCAAATTTAATTAATTGTTATTTAATTTCTCAAAAAGTTGGACGGAATCAATATAATTTATTTTTAATCTTAATTGCATTAGAAAAAGAATTTGCAAAGTACCAAGCAGAGAAAATAATTTATTTATCGGGAATGAGTGAAGCAAAAAAAATAGACATTAATAAAACTACAAACGTACTTTCTTATTTTATTATACGATATGAAATTTATGAAAGATTAAATTTATTCTTAAAATTTTGTAAAAAAAACAATGAAAATTACATTGTTTTAAAAGATGAAAAAAAATGGTTTGATTTCCTTAAAAAAAATTATAAAGTAAAGAAAAATAATAGAAGATTCAATAACATAAATAAAAAAACATACTTATTTTCAACAATGAGAATGTCATTAAATGAACAAGATATCTACGCATTAACATATACACCATCCTTGTTAGGGTAGTGGACCTTCATGTACTTCTGGAGGTTGAAGAAAGTCAATTCATCACCCTTCTTAAGACGGAGAAGGTCTCTAAGGGCCTTATCAGCGTGGATAGTTCTCTTGTCTTCAGCCTTCTGGAGGTTCTTTTCCTGACAGTACTTCGTGATACGCTTGGTAACTTCCGTACGGGCAATTAATTCATCTTTTCCGAGTTTGAGAAACTTCGATAGTTCTTCAGAAACAGGTCCAGGCTTGGCAAAACCGCTCGGGGGCTTGTTAGGATCAACAACACGCTTTACACGACCCTTCATTTTCTTGTTCATCATCTTACGGTCACGGGAAACTCTCTTTTCTAGGGCCGTTACCTTTGAGTTAAGGGATTTAATAATGTCCAATGCACTCTTCAATGCATCTTTAACTTCCGTAAATTCGGCATCATAGTTATCTTCAGGTTCCTGGGGTTCAACAGGAGCTTCAACAACCGGAGTTTCGACAACCGGTTCAACTGGAGTTTCAACAACTTTCTTCGTAGAGGTTTTCTTGTTGGAGGATTTGGTAGTTTTCTTTGGAGCCATTTTCTATTTATTTATTTTTTTTTTTATTTCTTTTACCGCACTTATTATGATATACTCTAATAATATTTGTTTAAATAATTTATGGACGAATTTATTTTTTACGGGTTCTATTAGTACTTTTTTTCTTCTTCCGTTTCGTCCTTTTCTTTGTTTTACTCTTTTTCTTTCGTTTCGTCCTTTTCTTATTTTTCCCACCACCATCAGGTTCCCAATAACTAGCTTTGTCATCAACTTCGGGACTTAATTCCTTCAATACTTTTATAAATTCTTTTCCTTCATCGGTTCTTATCATTGCACCTTTACCTTTAACTTCTATGATTGTACCAAACCTTTTTTCTCCACGGTAATTCCATGAAACCCTCATTCCTTCACTAAATTCTGGTGTTGGTAAAGGCAAACTTGCATCAATACGATCTTTATATTCAGGTACCATCATTTCTTTCATCCTCCCCATTTTATCTTCCTCCCCCCTTCTTTCTTTCAAATACCGATTCACTCTGCGTTCAGAAAAAGGAATATCCCCTCTTTCCAAATAAATATCACGAATTCTATTTGAGACATTAATATCATCGTCCCCCAAATAAGATTCATCTTCTTCAGCAGGGTACAACATTTTAGCAGCTTCTAATCTCTTTTGTGCATCGAATAATTCTTTCTTACCCGATAATCGTCCAACACTTTGCCTCCTTAAAGCCTGGGCAGATTCCCTAATGCCTCTCCCCGGGAGACCAATCTTTTCAAATAATTTAGATTCAGGGATATCGTATACATAGGAGTAAGGGTCGTTCATCCCTTTTGCTAACGAAAGATTTTGTTGAGCTTTTTGGAGTTTAATGGTATCCATCCATAATTTCCTGATTGATTCAACATGATAAGGATTATTCGCATGTGGTGAAACATCCGGTTCACATAAGTGATATAATGTTTTAGGATCCTGAAGAGGAGATCTTCTTGATCCGTAAGGGGTGATTTTTGTTAATGAATGAATTGGTTCATACTGAATTAAATCATCAGGTATCCCTTCTTTAGCTTGTTCTGTCGATAATTGTGAAACATGCCATCCATTGGGTCCTATAATTAAATCAAAATCTTGGATATCTCCATAGCGGTGATTCTGTAATCCATGTTCAAACAGTAAAAGAAGTATATCAAGATTGTATTTTGAATGTATTCCTAAACCCATTTGATGCCAGCGGGGATAACCAACGTTTACATCAATATTAACTTTATTTGCCGATAAAATAATATTTACGATTGAATTAATAGACGATGGATGGTTCAATAACCGAACATCATAAATATTCTCTAGAAGTAATTTGGTGATTTCTAATCCATGTTGAGCCATACTTTGTAAAGTCTTCATTGAAGCAGATACTATATTTTTGTGATCATGGAGTTCATGTGCCCAACTAAGCTCTGTCCTATTATCGTATCCAATTGAACGATAATCAATCATTGAACTGACTGTAAATAAAGGATTGGCAAAGTACATTAGATCACGAATTGCATTATCATGATAGACACGACTATTAACATCCTCAATATCTTTGAACCGTAATAATCCATGAGACCCTGGTCGAATTCTTCGAATAACACGTTGTAAAGTATCTTTATTCTCTTCTAGAAAAGAGGCAATTTCTTCTCCAAAAGGATAAGAATCATCTTTATAATTTGTGCGGAGTTCTTCCTTCGCACGAAGATTTAATAATTCACCTTTTTTCATACTTCCTTTTCCAACGACATTTGTTTGACTACGTAAATCTTTAACAGTTACTTTTCTTTTTTTCATTTCTTGGATTATATCCTCCATTCTATCTTGTTGCCATTCCCGAACACCATATTGAAGTATCATATAATTCAACGTAACTAATGTTTCCCAACCTTCGGGTAATTTACTTACAGCATTACGATATTTTTCCGATTTTTGATAGGCATCCGAAAGATATTCCATATATTATATTCAATATTTTAAACATACATGAGCCATTCATGTGTCTCAACACATGGTCTAGATACTGTACCTAATCCAATAATAAAGTACATATATCCTAATTTTTTATCTTCAAATGATACTGCATTTTGGAATTTTAAAATATCATTTAATATTAAATCTCTCAAATTATCTCGATTTGTATAATGATTTACATCACTAACTCTAGTTGTAAAGACGAGACCATTAGGAGGACATATTCTTGATTTAACTTCCTGGGTAATTTGTAAACGGTAATTCCATAAATCTTCTAAATTACGATATAATTTCTTTAATAAATGTAGATTTAAATTAAAAAACCAAATCGGTTGACAATAATATCCTGAATTATCGATATCACTGAATAAATCAATGCATTTTTGTTTTATCATTTGTTTACGTGTAATTTGTAATTGTTTTTGATCGATTAATTCATCATTATCATCCAGTTTTAGTTTTTCATTTAGTTGTTTTGCTCTTAAAATGACTTGATTAGGAATAGGTACCATTGTATATGGATTTGGTTGCTTAAGTTCCACTAATTTATTAAATGATCTTATATCAAAGAACCAAATAAATTCTTTTTCATCTTGATAGGAGAAATAATATTTATCTTCAATTTCATCCCTTGTTTCATATGTAAAAAAATCTGTATCATTATTTGATAAAATTTTATTTAAGAATCCTGGACCCCTTAAAGAATCGAGTACATTTTCCTTTTTACGTTTCACTTTTTTTTGAAGTCTTATTATTTTTTGAATATCCTTTTCATTATATTTTTTTAAACTATTGATTTCATCAGTTAATAATAAGAATAAATTATCTTTGTTCGGTATTGGTGTTTCATAGGAAATATTAAAACTATCTAAAGTAAATAAGATATCTTTTTTTAAATAATCAGAACATTTATTTGTCCAACGCTCAACAATTATTCTATTTTCTTTTACGAGGTATTCCCTTCTATGTTTATAACAATATTCTCCATATTTATCTTTATTATTACAATTATTTACGATACACATTGTTTCTATAAATAATTCTTTGAAAAAAATATTTAAATAATATATCCGTAAAATAAAAATTTATTAAAATATTTAAAAATTTGAAACTTGAGTATAATAGAACTAATAAATAAAAAAAAGAAAAGAGAAATAGAAAAGAGAACACACTAAACACACTAAACACACTAAAACACACTAAACACACTAAACACACTAAACACACTAAAACATGGCAAGTGCAATGAAGGCACAGGATATTGATCTTTCAAAGGTTACGTTTTCAGCCCCAAAGACCCTAGACAACGGTGGTAAGATGATTTATGTCAATTACAATGGCGGAATCAATCCTCTCTATGTTGCTTCACCTGAAGGAGAACTAATTTGGGACCCTAACTATTTTGCAGATGATGGAAAGGATGATAGTAGTTCTCAAACTGGAAAGTACTCTGTAACTATGTCTATTAAGAAACATGAAAAGGGAATGCAAGAATTCCATGATGCATTTGTGGGTCTAGATGAATATATTATGGCTGCTGCTAAGGAAAATTCTCAAGCATGGTTTAAGAAGCCTAAGATTTCAGAAGATGCAATTAGGGAACTTTATACTCCACAGATTAAGGTTTCAGTTGATTCAGAAACAGGGGAACCAAATGACTATCCACCAAAGTTTACTTATAAGATTGTTAAGCGGGATGGTAAGTTTCAAAACTTTAAGATTTATGACAATAACAAGAAGGTATTTGATGTAAATAAGTCTAGTGATGAACCAGTTGAACTTTCAAATGTTGTTATGAAGGGTGCCCTTGTAAAGGTTGTACTTAAGTGTAATGGTATTTGGGTAGCAAATGGTAAGTTCGGATGTACTTGGAGGGCTGAACAAATGAGGGTTAAGGTACCTGAAGGCGGGCTTCGAGATTTTGCAATTCTTTCTGATTCAGAAGAAGAAGATGACGATGAAACTTCAAGTGTTACTGCTACAACGGATGAAAAACCTGTTATGATTGAAGATTCAGACGAAGAAGAAGAAGAAGAAGTAGAAGAAGAAGATGTTGAACCAACTCCACCACCTGAGCCTAAGAAGAAGACACGGAAGGTACGGGTAAAGAAGAGTTCTGAATAAGTGAGTTTAAATTAAAATATTAATAAATATTCTACATTATAATTATTTTTTTTGCGTCGTTGGTGTAGGGGTTAGCATATCAGCCTTCCAAGCTGGTGTCCCGGGTTCGAGTCCCGGACGACGCACACGGCACTTTGGTCTAGTGGTATGATTCTTGCTTTGGGTGCAAGAGGTCCCGGGTTCGATTCCCGGAAGTGCCCTTAAATACCT
>MDTD01139757.1_pt1 | contig 23316 bp, 22 predicted proteins | sample 811221 | NCBI WGS metagenome assembly MDTD01 (sample SAMN05326646, study PRJNA326480) | marine metagenome | isolation source: seawater | place: Pacific Ocean: South West | collected 2011 | reverse complement strand
TTATTTTTTTTTCTATTAACTATATTATATTTTATCTCAAATAGATCTTTTGATGTGTACAACAAAAACTTAATATTATCTTTACTAATTGGTATTGCCTGTTATTCTCATAAAATTAACGCATTAATACTACCCTTGGGTATTTTTTTTTATTTAATTTTTTCTGAGCAAAATTTCTCAGTAAAAAAAAAGTCAATCTCTTTTTTGTGCTTTAATTTGGCAATTATTTTATTACCTGTAACAATATTGTTAATATTTTCTGATAATACAATATCAGATAATATTTATTATGCTGAATTTAACAATGATGTTAAAGGAAATATTTTAAATTTTATTAAGTGGTTTAAAATAATACTGAAGAATATAGGTATAATCAATTTTTTGATTTTTTTATTCGGTTTCACGTATTTCATTTTTTTCAATAAAAATGAAAAAATAAAAAAAATAAATTTACTAATTTTTTTACATTTATTATTTTCGATTTTTCTTAATGGATTTCTTAATTATGAGATAAGAACAACTCTTTATTTAACTTTTATGTCATTAATAGTTAGTTTTTGTTTTATAAGCGAATTAATAAATAGGAACTATAAATTTAAAAATATTATCTTTTTTTTTTTAATCATTAGTTTTGTTCAACAACTATCATATGTTATTAACAAGAATTCAATAAAAAAGAATAGACCAGATTTCTATAATTTTTATTTTTATAATTTAAATAATACAAAGCTCTCCTCGGTAAAAAAAATTATGAAAGATGTAGATAAAATTATTGGTAACAATAAAATTATTTTTTACACAAACTTAAGTGAAGATATATTTAATATATATTCGGAGAGGATTATGAAGGAAATTAAATTTAAAAACTTTAAGCCTGTTAAAAACTTAATTTATTATCAAGAAAATAATAAGCTAGATTTTTACTTAGACAAAATAAATTACTCAAAGATTATTCCTCATTCGATTTATTTATTTTCAATAATCGAGGAAGATAAAGAAGATATAATTTTTAACTTTAAAAGATTAAATAAATATAAATTATTTGAAAATGAATGCGTGATAGTTAAAGAAAATATTTTAGAGGAAAAAATATTCATATCTGGTCGAAGAAAAATTGTTCTAAATAAAATTAATTGTAGAGCTTAGTGAAAATTGCGCAAAATTTATTTAATTCACTATTACTATTAATACTAAAGTAATAATAAATTAGAGCTTTTGAATTTAAATTTTCTTTATCTCTACACAAATTTTTTGTTATCTTTAAGTTATCTCCTGCATTATATTTATGAGAAACAAACGAAAAATTTACAATTAGATTGATTAAAATAAGAAATATCAAAAAATTTTTTTTTTTATTAAAATTTTGTAATGTTAAAATTTTAGCAAATAATAAATAAAATATTGGCAATATATATATGCCATATCTAAAGAAACCAGATCTCATCGAAAATATTGTCCAGAGAATGAAAATTGAAATGAAAATTACATAGTAATATTTTTTTTGTTTAATTGATTTGAATTTTAAAAAAAATAAAACAATTAAGTAAGATATTATTATCAAATAATTTTTAAAATTTTTGTAAAGTTCAGTATTAAATATAGAATTTTGGACTCCATCATTGAATAAATTAAATAGTAAATATTTTTCCTGTACCCATCTTAAAGAACTTGTTAAAGGAGTAAAAACTGTATTGATATTATTAATATCATAACTAAAAAGTTTTATAAAAATGAATAAAACACTAAATCCTAAAAAAACAAAAATATAATCTTCAAATTTTATACTTTTGTTATAGTTATAAAAAAAAATATTTATGGCATTCAATAGAAAAAAATAAATTAAAGTATCTAGGATGTTGTGAAAAGTGAAATATAAAAAAATACTAAAAATAATATTTAAAATAAAATTTAATCTAAAAAACTTTGACTTCTTTACATGAAAAAAAATAGATTTGTCAATTTTGCTAAAAATCAATAAATATATAAAGATTAACAAAATCACTTGTATTTTAGAAAACAATGCAAGAGATAAAAGTATTCCAAATATTAAAAAAAATATTTTATTTGATATTCTATAAAAGATGAAAATAAACATCAAATTCACGAATAAAAGAGAGAAAATTTCTGTTCTTACGGAAAAAAAATTATAAGATAAAAAATCATAACTAAAGAATAAAGCTAAGGTTATTAAAAAAGAAAGAAGTTTATTTTTTAAAATATTTTGAAAAAGAAGTAAAAAAGTTTGTAATAATAAAGCAATAGAAATTAAATTGAAAATTCGTGCATGAAAAATTAGTTCAGAGATATTATTTAATAAAAAACTAGATTGATTTATATCAACTAAATTAAATGAAAGTACATTTAAAAAATTCAAAAATTTTAAATAAAGAGAAAAAAAGAATATTGTTGTAAAACCAGGATGATCAAAAAAAGATTGAAATTTATTATTTAGAATTGACAAAGAATTAGAAACAATAATGATATCCATATCAAAATTAGATGACCAATCTTGAATGAAAATATTTTTATGAATCGCTAAAGAAAAACATAAAAAAATAAAAAAAAAAAAAATTAAATAATTTTCTTGGTTATTTTTAATCACAGAAAGATCTTCCAATAATAATTTCTCTTAAAAGAGCTCTTATAAATGTTATACCAGTTGGTATCGAGGGAGCTTGCGAAACCCCCGCTATTCGTGGATTTTCAATTGTCGGGAATTCCTTTATTTTAAAACCCAATTTCATAGATCTTATAGTCATTTGATATTCAATAGCATAAAATTTTTCATCACAATTTAATTTAAGAAAGGATTTTTTTTTCATTCCTCTAAATCCATTAATCGAGTCTGTAACAAACTTATTTTTATTAAAAAAAATATTTGCAAGTAAATTAAATATATTATTAGCCCACTTCCTAAATTTTAGAAAGTCATCATCCTCCTCATTTTTTGCATTTTTCATCATTCTCGAAGCAATTATAAGATCGTGCTTTTTATTTAAAAGTCGTATAACTTTAATCACATCCAAAATATTTTCATTCCCATCAGGAGAAAAAAAAATTAAGGCATCACATTTAGTTTTTTCGAAAGCTTCTATTATCGCTGATCCTCTACCAATACTTTTTTGTTTTATAAAATTTATTTTGTTTTTTTTATAAAAGTTTAATGAACCATCGGTTGAACCACCATCAATAACAAAATATTTGATTTTTATTCTTTTTAGCTCTTTATTTAAATTATTATAAATCTTGCTAAAAGACATCAATTCATTTTTACATAATAAACAAACTTTTATATCTAGCATCAACATTACGTACAAATTACTTGAATAAGATGCAACATATATATATTAAATTATTAAAATTAGATTTATGAACTTCAAAATTCCATTAATGCAGAGTACTTTTTTTGACGAGATTTCAATAAAAAAGAAATTATCAAAATTCATAATTTCATCTAAAAAATTAAGTATGGGTAATTATTGTGAAAAGTTTGAAAATTTGTTCTCAAAATTTAATAAATCTAAATATGCAGTCTTTTTTAACAGTGGCAGTTCCTCAAATCTTGCAATGCTGCAAACACTTTTAAATTTAAGAAAAATTAAAACTGGAGACAAAATAGCTTTTTCATCACTAACTTGGGCTACAAATGTGATGCCGATAATTCAGCTAGGTCTAAAACCAGTTCCATTAGACATTAATAAGAATACATTAAACATACAGTCAAAAGATCTTCGTAATTTAAAAGAATGCAAAGTTTTATTTGTTACGAACGCTCTAGGCTTTTGTGGAGATTTACCTGATATTAAAAAAATTTGTAATAAAAAAAAAATAATTCTTTTAGAGGATAATGCTGAGGCTTTAGGTACTAAGATAAATAAAAAATTAACTGGATCTTTTGGGGAGATGTCGAGTTTCTCTTTTTTTGTAGCACATCATATGTCAACTTTAGAGGGGGGGATGGTTGTTACTAATGATTTTAGATATTACGAAATGTTAAAAATGGTTAGATCTAATGGTTGGGATAGACAATTATCTTTAAAATCGAAAAATCAACTTAAAAAAAAATATAAAACTGACAACTTTTACTCAAAATACACATTTTACAATCTTGCATACAATTTAAGGCCAACAGAAATAAACGCTTTTATAGGTTTACAACAATTAAAGAAACTAAATAAAAATTTGAAATTAAGAAAAAAAATTTTTGATAAAATATATGAAATTTATAAAAAAAATAATAATTTAGTAAATTTTGATTTTCATGATATAAGTTTTTTTTCACCTTTCGCTTTTCCAGTAATATGCAAAAATACTAATCATAGAAATAAATTATTAAGTAAATTTAATAAGAACGGAGTTGAATGCAGGCCTATGATAGCAGGAAATATTACTTTACAACCCTTTTATAAAAGCGTGCATAAAAAAATAATTCTTAAGAATTGCGAGTTTGTTCATAGAAATGGATTTTATTTTGGCATTCATCCAGAAATGACAAATACCCAAGTTAAAATTTTGAGAAAACTTTTTTTGTGAGATTGTTAAAAAATATTGATAAATATTATCTGTTTTCAATTTTTTTTATAATAGTATTGATATTATCTACAAATCATTATTCATATGATGAAGCACTCTCATTAAATCAATTAGACTCAAAAAGTTACTATTTAATATCCTCAAACTATCCAAATATATCATTTGAGTCTGATATCCCATATCACCACTATCAAAGGTTTTTAGTACCATATATTATTGGTTTGTTGTCAGATTTAACAGGATTGAGTATATTCCATTTATATAAATTATTTGTCATAATCACACTAGTTTTTATATCCATACTTCATAAAAAAATTTTTTATAAGATTGGCTACAATTTTGAGTTAGCTGTTGTTTTTTTATCCATGATAATTTTCAGTCCGTATTTATCAAGATACATAGTTTCAATTCCAATGATGTTGGTGGATCTTGTATTTGTTTTAATTTGTTACGTAATCATTTTACAATATTACTCAAAATCCAAATTAATTTTAGCACTTATACCTTTCTCACATGTATTTCGTCTTACAGGTCTGGGTATTTTGGTCAGTTATATAATTTCAACCAAAATTATATGGAAAAAAGATTATTATAAAATAATAATCATCACTTTTTTTTCCTTCATAATTATTTACATCTTAAGTAAATTCGCAAACTTTTCCACTGGCTCAAAATTCAATAATTCACATTACCTTGGTATTTTTAGCGAAATTTCTCAAAAAAATTCAATAAATTTATTATTTTTTACTCTTAAACCACTGTTAATTTTTTTGCCATTAATTATTTTTTTAATTTTCAGTAAATTTAATAGCAAAAAAATATTCGCTAGAGACTCTATATTTCTGTTATTGACCTCATTAATGTTTGTGGGTCAACCTATTTTAGGTGGAGAAATGGTAACTGGTAACAATATTTTTAGACTATCATCTTTATCTTTACCGTTTTTGATATTTTGGGTAGCCAAATATTTCAAACCCAAATTTGAATTAAAAAAATTTTATTTATATATAATTATATTTAACTTTTTATTTTCTTTACATCCAACCTACTCTTTGGTCTCATACTTTAGATAAAATTTTTATATTTATTAAGGATATAAAAAACCAAAAGTAACAAGCATTCATATTTGTAAAAAAACTTCCAGTGGAAGCAATGGGGAAAATAAAGATACATAGACTTATAAATGCAATTTTATTATTTAATAAATATTCCTTAGAAAAAATAGAATAATATAGGAAACTCAACACAAAAACTATAAATCCAATAAATCCAATAATACCTGTTTCTGATAAAATTTCTAAGTAATAGTTATGTGGATGATTTGAACAAAAATTTGAATTGAATTTTTCATTTTTAAATATCACTTTATTGTCATCTAAAGAGCAAGTTTCTCTAAAAGTTTTTATGCCTGTGCCGAATAGTTTATTATTTTGGTAAATTTTTAAAGATTGCCTTACTAAATTTAAGTGTGGATTATAGTATTGATCATCTACTTTGTAGGTCAATTGTGTCTTAATGGAAACTATTCTGTCACTTATACCTTTGTCTAAAAAAGTTGTAGTTAAAGAAACCACTAAAAGAAATATAGACAAATTAAATAAGTATAATCTAATACTTTTAAAAAAAACAAATAGAAATATAATTGAATATACAACATTAATAAGTGGCATCCTATCCCCTGTAATTAGAAGTACTATTATTGATAAGGTAACAATAATTTCAAAAAAATATTTTTTATAAAATATTTTTGGATTTGATACATTGAATAAAATAAAAATTAACAAAAATTTTTGAATATAGCCACCCGCAATAAATTCATCACCATATAATCCTGAATATCGATAAGAATTAACTGAATTTTTTACAGGCGCATAGCCAAAAATATCGTATTTAAAAATATACTGGATCATTATATCTATATTCAAAATAGATAAACCTAAAATCAAAAAGTAAAAAAAAATTTTTTTATCAAAATATTTGCTTTGTATTATGTAAACAGTTGCTCCAAAAAAAAGAACAAATCTAAGGTAAGTTAAGGATTTAAACAGAGAAACTTGCAAATTCGTCGAGAAAATAGAGATAAAAATTAATAAAAAACAAAATAATAAACCAAATAAAAAAATTTTATTTTTTATAATAGCTAAATCTCTTTCAATAATTATTTTAAAGAATAAAAAATTTAAGCCTAAATAAGTAAAAAAAAAATCAACTGACGCCCTACCAATTAAAAACAAGATGGGAATTGAATAAAATATGTAAATTAAATGTATTTCTTTAAAATTTTTTTTTAATTCTATTAAATTCATTTAGCTGATAATCTTTTAATGATTAGGCAATAAAGAATAAATTCACCTAAAATCAAATAAATTACATAATTTTTTTGAAACAAGAAAAAAAGAATTGGTATCAACATCAAAGAAAAATATACTATTAAAGATTTAAATAAGTCATATCTTCTAATCAAAAGATGATGAAAATGATTTTTATCTGGTGTAAAAGGATTTTTTCCACTAAGAATTCTCATAAAAAAAACTCTCATCATATCTACTCCTGGAATCATAAAAAGTAAAAAAATATGCTCATACATAAAATTATTAGAAAAATTAAATGTAAAAACAGTTATAAAACAAATATAAGTAGCTACAAAATTAATTCCTGAACTTCCTAAAAAAATTTTTGACTTAAGATTAAATACCAGAAGTATTAACAAATTGATTATAAGAAGAAAATTAATTAGTTGAAATAATTTACTCGAAAAAATCGATATTACAGATAACCATATAATAGCTATCAAAATTGCTAAACCATTAATGCCATCACTTAAATTTAAACTATTCAACAAAAGTAAATAACACAAAATTGTGAAAGTAAATGCAAAACTAAAACTTAAAATTATCTTGCTATCAATTAAATCAGATCTAACAGTCTGAATTAAGAAAGTTTCATTTAGAGAAATTGAAACTGAAAAGATAATTATAAATATTACTATTCTTGAATTAGCGGTTAATGAAGATTTATCATCAATTAACCCAACAAAACTATTAAAAAGAAGTCCAAAAATAAAAGAAAAAATTAATTTATATGATAAATTGTGACTATATAAAAGCCAAATCAAAATAATAAAAAATGTTAATAAAAAATAAAAAAAACCAATTAATGGAGTCGGAGTTTTATGAATTTTTCTTTTTGTTTTAGGGTAATCAATAACATTAAACTTTTTTGACAAAATTATAGAATAATGGACAACTATTAATGAGTAGATAGTATAAATAAAATAACCTATAAAATTTTGAGATAAAACTTGAAAAAAATTCATATAACTAAAGTAAATGATATACAGCATAATTATAGCTAATAAACAAGTAAATCTCAAACTTATAAAAACTATAAGAAGTATTTTTATTCAAAAAAATTTGAATGATACTGAAGTCATAATTGTAAACAAAGATATCATGCATAATCTAGATTATCTAAAAAATATTTTTCCAAAAATAAAATTCAAAATTATTAATGAATTTGATGAAAATATATCTGATGCATTTAATAAAGGTTTAAGTATTTCACAAAATGAATTTATTTTTTTTATGGGCTCAGGCGATACTTTTTATGATGACAATGTATTATCAGACTTAAGGAAATATACAAACGATCCTAAAATAGAAATGATAATCGGTAAAGTAAGGGTATTAGATAAAAATAAATGCTTTTATACGAAAAAATTTGTTAATAAATTTTCTTTAATTTCAAAGTTATCAATACCTCATCAAGCTCTATTTTTAAGAAGGAGATACTTTAGCAAGTTCGGTAATTTTGATAAAAAACTCACTTATGCAATGGATTATGACCTTATTTTAAGAAGTTTTTACAAATTTCAGAAGTTTAAATCTATAGATAGAGTAATTTGTAATTGGTCTTTAGATGGTATAGGAAAAAATAAAACTCAAAAGATTTTAAAGGAATATGACTATATTCGTGAAAAGAATAATATTTTGAGTCCTTATTTGAGAAAATTAATCTTTGTGTATTCTAAAATAAAACTTAATTTTAAAACTTTTCTGAAAATATAGATTAATGAAAAATTTTATTTTCTCACCAATACAATCTTTTTATAGAAATAATCTTTATAATTCATTATCAAACAAAGATTCTTTCACAGTAATATATCTAAATAACAAACAAGATTTGTTTAGATCAGAGGATTTTATAGTGAATAATAACTTATACAAAAAAGTTATTCTTTCAAAGATGAACTTAATTATGAAAATTTTATATCTTGCAAAAATAATATTCAATTCAGAGAGAAAAAATATTTTTATTTCTGGATGGGATAAAATTCTTTACTGGGTTTTAGTTTTATTTTCGGTAAATTCAAAAAAAATTTTAATATGTGATAGTTTTGAAAATATAAATAATTTTCACTTTTTGAAAAAATTTTTTTTAAAAAAAGTCGATCAAATTATTGTTCCTGGAAAAATGCATGAAAAATTTATTAAAAATTTTGGTATTAATAAAAAGATATATATAACAAAGTCTGTTGGATTACTTCATAACTTAAAAAAGAAAAGATTTAGAGAAAAAGTGCGTAAAAATGTTAGAAACATAATTTTTATTGGGAGGATATCACGTGAAAAAAATATATGTTTATTAAAAAAATTAATTGAGAAAAATAAAAAAATTACTCTATCAATTTATGGAGAAGATTTTATTAATTTTAAGGAAGAAATACGACAAAAATATAAAGATAGAATTTTTTACTATGGGAGTAAAAAAAATAAAACAATAATCTCAAAAATCCAAAATTATGATTTACTTATACTTCCCTCAAAATTTGAGCCATGGGGTCTAGTAATTGAGGAAGCTATTTTCTCAGGAATCCCTGTTTTAGTTTCAAGCAAGGTAGGATGTCATAAAGACTTAGTGGAAGATTATCAAGTAGGAAAAGTATTTAAAAACAATTCCTTCAATTCATTACAGTATAATTTTAAAAAAATAAGTGAACCAAAAAACCTTAATAAAATTTACGAAAATTTGAATAAATTGAATTATAAAACTTTTAAAAAAAAACATTTAAAAATTTATAATGATTTATTAAATTCATGAAAAAAGTTATCCATATATCTTATTCTTTTGATAAAGGTGGTGCTGCCAAGGCAGCTTCAAACATAATTAATTGTTTAAAAAAAAAAAAAGTTAAAATTGAAAAATATAGCATTGTTAATCTTTGGAAAAATGACAAAATTAAATTTATAAAATTTTTATTAGCAAATTTGTTCTTTAGGTTAATAATAAATAAAGAAAAAAAACATTCTTTTAATTATTTCAATTTAAACCACCGCAATTTTAACATTGTCTCAAGTGATATCTTGCATTTACATTGGATAGGAAATGAATTCTTTTCATTAAATGAAATTCTTAAAAATAGTGATAAAATAATTTGGACAATCCATGATGATTGGTTAAGAAATCTTACACAACATATTGGAACACAAAAAAAACAATTTAATTTTCTAGGAAATTTTTTTTTAAAAAAAATCTCTATACTCAAAAAAGAGATCTATAAAAAAGATATTACTTTTATCGCTCCATCTAAATATATTAAAAAAAACTTAGAAAGAGTAATTAAGAAAAAAATTACCATTATCCAACACCCTATAGATGAAAAAATATTCAAATTTAAAAAAAAAAAAACGAATGACTTAACTTTTAATTTTGGTGGATCTAATGTTTTTTTTGATAAAAATAAGGGATCTGATCTAATTTATAATATTGTCAAAAATACTAAAAATAAAACTAATCTTAAATTCAAATTTATATTCTTTGGATCAAATAATTATAAAAATATATATCAGGATGATAAAAATATAGAATTAATGAACTATATAAAACCATATAAAGTTGCTAATATCTTCCACAAATCAAGTTTTTCATTTGTATTATCAGAAATAGAATCTTTTAGCTTAGTTGCTGCTGAGTCTTTAATGTGTGGATGTCCAGTAATTTGTTTTGACAAAAATGCTGTCTCAGAATTAATTACTCATAAAAAAAATGGCTATATATTAAAGGATAAAAATTTAGAAGATTTTGAAAATTTTATAAAATGGATTTGTAAAAACCCAAATCATTTTAATAGAAAATTAATTGCTCTAGATGCAAAAAAAAAATTTTCATTCAAAGTGATTTCAAAGAAATATGCTAATTTATACAATGCAAAATAAAAAAATTTCAATAGTCACAGTAACGAAAAACTCTGAAGTTAATATTGAAAAATCAATAAATTCTTTTCTTTCACAAAATTATGTCAATAAAGAATTAATCATCATAGATGGTTTGTCCAGCGATAATACTCTTAAGATTATAAATAAATATAAAAAAAATGTATCTAAAATTGTCTCAGAAAAAGACGATGGGATCTATGATGCCCTCAACAAAGGATTTAAATTTGTAAATGGAGATGTTGTAGGAATATTGCACTCAGATGATTACTATTATGATAATAATTTGTTAACTAAAGTTATGAAGTTTTTTAATAACAACAACTTATCCATAGCTCATACAAATGTTGAGATAAATTATAAAAAATTTTCAAGAAAGTTCAGGTCATCAAAAAATTTTGATAGCATTGATTTTTCAAAAGGCAGAATGCCCCCTCACCCAGGAATTTTTTTTAAAAAAAATATTTTAGAATTAATTGGATCATTTGATCTAAAATTTAATTTTGCCTCAGATTTTGATTTTATAATAAGATGTTTTAAAGAAATTCCCAGAGAGGAAATAAAATATTTGGATTTTTTTTCAGTTGTGATGAATAGTGGTGGCAAATCTACAAGTAATATTTTTAATATTTATAAACAAAATGTTGAGTGTATGAAAGTTTTAAAAAAAAATAATATTAAATTTAATAAGATTGATTTTATTTTATCTAAAATTATAAATAGGATCAAACAAATAAGATGAGGTATCTAATTACAGGTGTAGCAGGATTCGTTGGCTTTCACTTAGCAACTAAACTTTGTACAAATAAAAAAAATATTATTTTTGGTATAGATAATTTGAGTAATTATTACTCAAAAAAAATTAAAAAAGAGAGACTGTTATTGCTTAAAAGAAATAAAAATTTTAAATTTTATAAATTAAATTTAGAATCAAAAAAAAGCATTCAAGATTTTTTTAAAAAAAATAGGGATTTTAAAGTAATTTTTCATTTAGCTGCTCAACCTGGTGTTCAATTTTCTTTAAAAAATAGAGAGAGTTACTTCAATAGTAACTTAAAAGTTCAATTTAATATTCTAGAGTCGATTGTAAATTATAAATCTACAAAACAGTTTATCTATGGAAGTTCTTCATCTGTTTATGGTGAAATATCAAACAAAAGAGAAGACTACAAAGTTGACGTTCAAGAGTCTTTTTATGCAGCTACAAAAAGAATATGTGAAATAATGGCTGACAATTATTCAAGATTATACAAAATTAAATCAACGGGTTTAAGATTTTTCACAGTATATGGACCTTATGGGAGACCTGATATGTCACCACTGATATTTTTAAAAGCTGTCTATAAAGGTAAAATTATAAAACTATTTAACAAAGGTAATTCGTTGAGAAGTTTTACCTACATTACTGATGTGGTTGATATGATAGAAAAATCTTCAAAAAATAAATCTTTTCTAACAAACAAAAAGAAATACCACAAAATTTATAATATTGGTAATGATAAAAATATTTCAACATTTAACTTTCTAAAACTAATTGAAAAAAATCTAGAAAAAAAAGCGAAATTTAAAAAAATAAAAAATAGAAAAGCAGATATTAAAAATACTAAAGCAAATATTTTCTTAGCAAAAAAAGAACTTAAATTTAAACCCAAAATTAATTTTTCGCAGGGTGTCAAGTTACTGTGTGAATGGTTTAAAGATTCATCAAATAATTTTAAATAATTTTTTTTTTAAAATAAAATTTGCAATTTTCAAATCATTATTATTGTGTATATCCAAATAATCAAAATCATGATTATAAAAAACAGGAAAAATTTTTTTTCCAATTCTTGATCCTTTAAGAATAACGCTTGATCTTGTTGCACAAGCCAAACCGGTATCTTCCCTAAAATATTTACTTTTTTTTTGTCTTGGGAGTCCATATTTTTCATTTGTTGTTCTAATATAATTTTTTTTATTTTTTTCCCATAAATTTTTGTAAAATTTTTTAACCATAAATGCTGTATCTATCTCTTTTCTTTTTTTTAAAACTTTTATACATTTTTCAATCATCCAAAGTTTTCTTAGAGGCTCTGTGATTTGTAAATATACAACTATTTTTGGGTATAACTTTTTTTTGTTCAAAAATTTCAAACAATGTCTAAGAGCTTTATCTGAAGTAGCATTATCAGTTGATAAAGATTTTGGTCTCAAAAAAGGTGCTTTCACTCCTCTTTTTATTGCCATATCTCTTATTTTTTTTGAATCACTTGAAACTATAATGTCATTTATTAGCCGGCTTTTTTTAAGAATATCGATAGAGTGATATATAAGCGGTTTACCATTAAGAAGTTTTATATTTTTATTCTTTAGACCTTTGGAATTTTTTCTAGCTAATATTATTGCTACTACAGACATATTACTTTACTAGATCTCTTAATACATTTTTTTGTTCATCCACAATGTAAAAATTATATCTACCAGAGATCAAATCACCACTTTTTAAGTTATTAAAATTTGTAACTGTTCCTAAGCCAAATAATGATTTTAAAATTGGTTTTTTGTAATCTCTAATAGAAAAGTTTTTTGAAATTGGTTTATAAATATTTTCGCTTTCGTTAAAAACCCAATTAATCGAATAATCTTTAATAACAGGTATTAGAGTGTCAAAACCTTCCTTTAAAAAAAGTTTTAAATTCTTATTTATTGAGGAATTTGAGAGATATTTATATGAAAGATTAATATATAATATTAATTCAGGTATTGTTCTGTTTTTTGAACTAATAACTTTATAAGCATATTGAAATTTTTTATTAAGGCTCATATCATGTATATTTCTTGAGGGATAAAATTTAATCCTTTTTAAATTAGGTTTTTTTTTACTTGTAAAAACATGTAGCTGAGAAATATAAGTATTTTTACTTATCATCTTCATTTTTTTTAAGTATTTTTTGAAGTTTTCTTTTATTTCATTCACAAATATTAGGACGTGTATTTCTCTTTTTTGTAAATCAAAAAAAAATGGTTTTTTAACAAAATATTTATCTGTGTTTGCTAAAACTTTAAGAGTCGATTGGGATCTGCTTGTATTTAATTCATGATGTATTCCATGATGATGGTATACACTAGCTTTTGAATTATAAAAAATTTTATAATTTAATTTTAATATTCTTTTTGCCCAAAGCCTATCCTCAATATTAGTCACATGTGAATTAAATTTATATTTTTTCCAAAATTTTTTAAGCATACAGCTATTAGCATTATGAAAAAAAGGATCTTCTGATTGTATTCTATCCTCACTTCCAAAAGTAATGAGAAGATCTCTAACATCATTAGCGCTAGAATATCTCAATGGTATTTGTTTACCATAGCAAGCAATTATTCTTTTTTTTTCGTCAATTTTTGAAATTAACTCTTTTAACCAATTTGCATTTTCTGGAACACAATGAGCAGAAAGAAATACTAAATATTTACCCAAAGCTTCATTGCATCCTTTATTTAATGCAGCGCCAGGTAAAAACTTATTTATAGTTAAAATTTTTTTTACACCAAAAGACTTTGCAATTTTTAATGTATTATCACTGCTTTTGTTATCAACTAAAATTATTTCAATATTTTTTATGGTTTGATTTCGAATAGATTTCAAAACTAATCGTATCCATTTTTCCTCATTTTTAGATCTAATAATTATAGAAACTAATTTTTTTTCCATCTGCCTCTATAATTTTTAAATGTATCTAATTCTGATTTCTGTAAATTTTTACCCCTATCTATTTCCATTAATATTTTTGAATTATAATAATCAGATAATTCTTTTAGTTCATTAGGTAAGATAGCAAATTTATTATCTCGACCAGGAAGTTTTTTATTTATTGTAAAGTGCTTTTCAATAAGCTTTATATCAAAAGAACTAGAAGCTACTCCATCTTGGATACCTTCACAATGTCCACTATATCCAACATTTTTGAACAATTTTTTTAAAGAATTTATTCTTTTGAGGTTTGCATTTTTGAGCTCACATGGATATGTAGAAACACAATGCAAAATACACACTTTTTTTTGTTTATTTAATTTATTTATTAATTTTTGTATTTTTAAAATCTCATACCATTTAGCTGCACCTGTAGAAATAATAACATGCTTAAATTTATTTAGGCTGCTTTTTATAAGTTCAATGTTATAAACTTCATGACTTGGAATTTTAATTGCATAGTTGGATAGTTTACTCAACCAGTTAATATCTTTCTCATTGAAAACTGATGTTAAAAATTTTATTTTTTTTTTAACGCAAAACTCTTTCAGTATTTCATGTTTTTTTTTAGTTAATTCTGCTTTTATATAAATTCTTCTTCTTCCATCGTTATCCCAAGAACCATCTTTTAAATTCGAAACGGACCATGTTTGAAATTTCACGAAATCAGCACCATTTTTTTTTGCTTCAATAATCATTTTTTTTGCAAGTTTCATATTTCCCATATGATTCCATCCAATTTCAGCAATAATTAAAGGTTTTTTTACATCAAACATTTTTTTTATACCAATTATAAGTTTTTGCTATTCCCATTGTTAAGCTAATACTAGGCTTCCATCCAAGAGATTTGATTTTTTTTACATCTAATAATTTTCTTAATGTACCATCTGGATATTTTTTATTAAATTTAAATTTTACATTTACATTAATTATTTTTCGCAAGATTGTTGCATACTGTTTAATTGTATAATCCTTACCCGAACCAATATTAACAAAGCTATAATTTTTGATTAATTGATTAAGTTTCATATTATTATTCATTAAAAGATTAATAATTTTTCTTATCGCATTAGATAAATCATCAACATGCATAATTTCTCTTCGGGGTTTTCCTGTTCCAAATATCTCTATTTGTTCTAATTTTTTTAATTTTGCATTGTGTAATTTATTAATTAATCCTGGAATGAAGTGTCCCGATTTAACATCAAAATTATCATTAGGTCCATAAAGATTACAGGGCATAACAGAAAAATATTTTCTACCAAACTGTTTATTTAAATAGTGACAGTATTTTATGCCGCATATTTTTGCTAAAGCATATGCTTCATTAGTTGGCTCTAATTTACCATCTAATAAATATTCCTCTCTTAATGGTTGTTTAGCATATTTCGGATAAATACATGAGCTGCCAAGAAAAATTAAATTGTTAATATTATTGTCATGACAAACCTGAATCATATTATTTTGTATCTTAATATTCTCTAAATAAAACTCTGATGGAAAATTCATGTTTTTTAAAATTCCGCCAACTTTAGCTGCACATAAAATCACGATATCTGGTTTATTTTTTTTTATAAATTTTGAAACTTTGTCAAAATTTAGTAGATTAAGCCTCTTTCTATCAGCTTTAATAATTTTGAAATTTCTCGTCTTTTTTAAATTTCTTACGATGGATGATCCAACCATTCCCGTATGGCCGGCAACATAAACTTTTATCATTGATACGTTTTTTTTAAATTTTCTAATTCATATAAACACATTTCTTCAACTAATTTATCAAGACTGTATGAAGGCTGCCAACCTAATAATTTTCTAGCTTTTGAACTATCACCCTTCAAATTTTCAACATCTATTGGCCTAAAATATTTTTTATCTACATCTACTATTATTTGATTTTTGTGATTTAAAATTTTTTCATCTAGTCCTTTTCCTGAAAATTTAAATTTAAAATTAAAAAATCTTAAACATTTTATAACAAACTCACGGATTGTAACTTGCTTTCCAGTGGCAACAACGAAATCATCAGGTTTTTTATATTGCATTATCCTCCACATCGCATCTACATAGTCTTTTGCGTGTCCCCAGTCTCTTTTTGCGTCCAAATTTCCTAGAGATAATCGTTTTTTTTTCCCATATTTTATTTCCGCCAATCCCTTCACTATTTTCTTTGTTACAAAAGTTTCTCCCCTTCGAGGAGACTCATGATTAAAAAGAATACCTGTGCATGCAAATATTCCATAAGCTTCTCTATAAATTTTAGTTATATTATGTGCATAAAGTTTTGCTGCAGCATAGGGTGAGTCTGGTTTAAAAACTGTTTTTTCATTTTGAGGAGTTTTTTTACAATTGCCATACATTTCCGATGTGGATGCTTGATAAAATTTTATTTTTTTTGATCTATCACTAGATTTAATTGCCTCTAAAAATCTGAGAGCACCCAAAGCGTCAGAATTAGCTGTATACTCTGGAATCTCAAATGAAACTTTAACATGTGATTGGGCTGCCAAATTATAAACTTCGTCTGGTTTTAAATTATTTATTAAATTAAAAATTGAAGACCCATCATTCATATCAGAATGAAACAGCTTGAAGTTTGTTTTTTTTTCTAAGGGATCTATATACAAGTGATCTATTCTATCTGTATTAAATAATGATGATCTTCTTTTAAGTCCGATTACCTCATATTTTTTTTTTAATAGAAATTCCGCTAGATAGGATCCGTCTTGGCCTGTTATCCCTGTAATTAGTGCAACTTTTTTTTTCATGAATGAATAGTTTTTTCGTATGCTTTATGGTATTTATTAGAAATTACTTTTGGATCAAAATTAGTCATAAATTTTTTATACTCTATAATCTCAAGATAGTTAATTTTTTTTTTTACATTTATTTCTAAAAATAATTTTATTCCATCATAAAAGTCATCAAAATTATCCTCTAAAGCCAGATAACCATTTTTCTTATGTAATATAAGATCTTTCATACCCCCCACATTAAATGCTACTACTGGTGTTCCACAAGATAAACTTTCCATAACTGTAAGAGGTAAATTATCATTTAAAGATGGTGATAAAAAAATATCTGATGCATTATAAATATTTCTTAATTTATTTTCATCATGAATTTCAGAATAATTAGTTATATTTTTTATACCTTTTAATATTTTTGAGTTTTCCCCAAAAACAATAAAATGAATATTTGAGAATTCTTTGTTTAATTTTTGAATTGTTTTGTAAACATATTTAAAACCTTTTCTTTTTTCAGAATATGCTGAGGTTGCTCCAAAACTTATTATAAATTTTTCGTTTAAATTACCTTTAATATTCAATTCTTTTAATGCATTTATCTTATCCTCTACATAAAACATTTTTGGATCAATTGAATATGGAATATTTACCACTTTTACATTCTTAAAAATCAAACTATTTTTAGCAAGATTTTCAATCCACTTACTAGGGGCAATTACGCATGAAATTTTATTTTGAAATATATTAAGTTTTTTTTTCCAAATAAATCTTTCTAAAAGTGATGAATTTTTTTCATTATAACCATCAAAAATTCTTTTATCATTTATATCAACATAGTGTTCTATTGATGCGAAGGGCCAATTATCGTGGATTGTCCAAACAATAGGTTTTTTAATTTTAGAAATATCGTTTAAAGATATCATTTCATGATTTATCCAATGAAAATTAACTATATCATAATCAGATTTATTAATTTTTTTTGATAAATTAGATGGGATGATATTAAGTGAATAAACAGATTGCTTTTTATATATTTTAACTAATAAAAAATTCAAAAGTCTCACAATAAAATTATTTAAATATAAGGAAAATTTACTCTTAACCAAAAAGACATTTTTATTTTTTGTAAACTTTGAGTATACCATCATGTCACTTTGCATTTTAGAATTTAATTGACATTTCAAAACTCTATAAGCTGCTTTAGCTGCTCCACCATAGTTATCAAAAAAACTTAAATGTAAAATCTTCACAAATTTAAAATTTAATCCCCATCAGTGCTTCATTGTCAATTGATGTAAAGAAAATATTTTTTTTGTTCTTAAAATATTCGTCAACTGCTTTTTTACATCCACCCCAAGTTTTGTAATCATCAATTATTAAAACTCCCCCTTTAGACAATCTAGGGAATAATAAGGTTAATTCTTCCTTGGTTGATTCATACCAATCTGTATCTAGTCGTAATAAAGAAATATTTTTTGGGATTTTTTTTTTTAGAGTATCTTTTACATCACCTATAATGAACTTAAATTTCTTCTTTGGATAGTTTGTTTTAAATACATTTTTTTTAACTTCTGAAATACTTGAGATACATTTTAAGTAATCATCATTTTTAAGTAATTCTTTTGCAAATTTTGATTTATCAGAAAAAAGATAATCATCTTTTGTCGGATCAGTCATTCCAGTAAAGGTGTCATAAAGAAAAATATTTTTATCTTTTTTCTTATTTTTAATTAACGTTAATGCGATAACCATTATTGAACCACCCTTCCAAACTCCACATTCTACAATATCACCTTTAATATTATTATTAACTATATGATTAATAGAATTATAAAGATAAAATATTCTTTTTGGATTTGTCATGGTGTAATTTTTTACTTTAGTTAAAAGACCCTTAAAGAAAAGATCATTAGAGTAAAAATTATCAAGTTTCTCTACTTTATATCCGATTGAATTAAATATTTTTTGGATATTATTTTTCAACATAGATTTTGATTTATTATGTTATTAATTTTCTCACATCTTTTTTTATAAGAGAAAAAATTTAAGGTTTTTTTTCTTCCATTTTCAGCTATTTCCTTCATTTTTTTAGGATTTATAGTCAGCCATTTAATCTTATCAATTGCCTCATCAGCATTATCGAATTCCACACATTCCTTATCTGGAATGAAAAATTTATGTGAATCTTTAGTTTTATCAGTCAATAACAAAGATCCTTGACCAGTTACATCGAAAAGTCTCATGTTGCCCGAAAACTCTTGATTATCTGCATGAGTGTTAATACAAATTTTTGAATTTGATAGCATTTCAAAATAATCCGCACCATATACTGGTTTTTTTAAAATTCTTTTTATTTGCAAATAATTGTTTAAATTTTGAAAATTTAACAATTCCTTATAATATAAATTCATTCTTCCACAAATATTTAATTTATCAAAATTTGAATTTATTTTTTTTAAAATATTAAGCCTTTTGGTATGGAAATTTTTTTTAATAATAATTGAGCCACAAAAACTTACATCAAATTTTCTACTATCAAATTCTTTTTGATTAGAATTTCTTTCATCGTAAGCATGATTTATTTGGATTACATTTTTGTGAATTTTGATTAAATCTTTATAATACTCTTTGCTACAAGTGAGAATTAAATCTGAGTAGTCTAAAACTGATATAATGTCTTTTTTTAAAGGCGTACAAATCCAGGAAATGACGTATTTGATAAATGGAAATTTTTTTTTTATTTCATATATATCGTGATTTTTGAAGTAAATGGTGTTTTGCAGGTACAAAATATCTGGCTTGAATTCCTCAATTTTATTTTTTAATAAACTTAATTTCGAAAGATCATCTTTTTTATTATTTTTAGATAAATAATTTTTTTCAGATAAACTTTCATAATTAATGTAAAAAACATCAGTTTTTAAACCATGCAAATTAAAATAATAATGATAACTAAATTCTTGTCCTCTTGAAAAATTCATAAATTGATTTAAGTGATCTAAATAGTTTAAGCTTTTATAGTTGGGATTTTGTTTCTCAAAAACTTCCACTAGATCTTTATAGACACTAGATATGTGTAATAATTTCATTTTAATTTTCTGAATAAATATATTTGTTCTTAAAATTATTAATTATTTTTTGAATTTTTTCTCCATACCACCACTCACCAATTTTTTCATAATTTCTATTAATAAACTCAGAAAGTTCAATTGAATTATCGAATAAAATATTATTTTCTTTTAAGATTAAGAAATCATCTCTTGATTTATTGTTTTCATTTAATGGCCATTCTTTTTGATCCCAAAATAAAACACAGGGAGCATTGAGAACAAAGCACTCTAAAAAAGTAGTTGAATTATAAGTACAAATTGTAAGTTTCGACTCTAAAATATTTTTATAATAATTATCAAAAGTAAATTTATAATTTTCTTTAAAAAACTTATTTGTAATCAAACAATCTTTTTTTAAATGGTATGGCCTTACAAATAATTCTTTTTTAAATTTTTTATCAATCTTATCTAAAAGCAATAAATTTCTCTTAGAATAATCTATAAATTGTTCTGGCTGCATTCTATCTCCCCACTCTCTTCTTGGAATAAAAAGATTGGCCAGAACTAAAATTATTTTTTTTTTTTTGCAAAATATTTCTTATTTTGAGCAAACAAAGATAATGAAATTCCCAAACTCGATGTTGATGGAAAGACGTTTAAGTTATCTTCATCTACCCATCCCCATGACATAAATTTATCTGCAACTTTAAAATCAAATTCTTGAGAGACCAAATTTTTAACAACACCATAAGACCCTCCAACTTGCTTTAAAATTAATTTTGATCCATTTGAAACAGCATCAGCTATACTGAATTTAACATTTCCATCGGCAAGATGGGGGCCAGTATTAAAAATTTTTTTAAATTTTCTAAAATTTTTATTTTCATAAACCTTAAATTTTTCAAAACATTCAATTGGGAACGAATACAATATAGCTTTATTAATCATTTTTTCCAGTAAGTCTCTAGACTCAAAACTAAATACCAATTTTCTTCTTTTTAAATCAATCTCGTTTTTTGAATTTTCAAATGAAAAATCAAATTTGGTTGAAACTAAATAATTTACTTTTTTTGTAAGTAAGAAATTAAAAAACGACTTATAGCTTTTGAAAATTTCTTTGTTTGAGTAGATTTTATTTTTCAATGGAAAAAAAAATAAATGTGACAGAATTATTTTATCAGATTGATAAATTTTATTTTTCAAATTTTGAAAAAAGTAAAAACTTTTACTAATTAAATTTTTTTTTTTGTAATTTGATTGATATCGTTTTACATTTTCTACCTTTCTATCAATTAGTATAGAATTTATTTTAGAATGAGAAATTACCTCCTCAAAAAAGAGCGAAATTAGTTGATTATTAAAAAAATACTGAGAAGTCAAAACATTAAAATTAGAGAAGTTCAAATTGATTAATTTTTTATAATCAAACTTTTCAATTACAATAGTATCTGATTTATCGATTTCCAAATTTTTATAATTTTCAACAACATCTAATGAAAGATGTATAACACGAAGCAACCAATAACCAATCAGAATTTCATAAAATTTTTTATCTCTATCAATCCCAAAATAGTTTGATAATTTTTTATATATTATCTCCAGATATTTATCATATAATTTATTACATAATTGAAAATTATCTTTTTTTTTTTGATCTAAATTCTCTTTTTTACTTTTTGAACTTTGATTATAATAGATTTTTAAAGAACTATTAAAATAATCAAAATTTTTTTTTTTATCTAAATTAAAAATTTCGTATGCTGCTATTATTTTTCTATCTAAAATCATTGTAATAAATATTTAATAATTTTTGTAATTCCTCTAAATTAATTTGTTTTTTTTTTTTTAAAATAATTGTGTTATCACAGGACTCAATAACATTAATATATTTATCAATTATATGGTAAAATGGCCTATTGATGTAATCATCAAATATATAGGTACAATTCTCGTTTTCATTTTTAATAAACGAATATAGTATAGATGCAACTCTATACCTCCCATCAATCAGAACTAAATCAGGATTTTTTTTTCTCATTAAACTCCATGGTTTCTGACAATACTCAGCACAAAAGTTGTCTTCGAATAAGAGTGTTTCACTTTTTTTTGGAACACCATATCCCGTAGTTTTACCAACATTTATGTAAATTAGTTCAGTATTATTAATTTTCATTCCTTTTAAAATTTTAAAAAAATTATAGTCTGTCTCGATTGAGATTATTTTTTTACAGAATTTACTTGCATATAGTGTTGAACCACCTGATCCATACTCAAGAAAAAAATTTGTTTTTTTTAATAAGTTTTTAATTTTTTCTTTAGCTAAATTGCTTGTTAGAGGTTCTGGATTAATTATCATTATCTACACAATTATTGAGTTTTTTATATAAAAACCATACGGTATGGGACCAAAATTATCATTATAACCATAGCCGTTTTTTGGTTGTATTGAAATTTTCTTATTAAATAATGATGCCGTCCAGCAAAAAGATGAGTTACTTTGAATAATATTCCTGCTTAACATTAAACAAATCCAATCCTCTAATGCAGTTTGATTACCAACTTCAATTTTATTTATTTTAAAATCTTTCAAATATTCACTAAGAGTCTCCATTTCGTCAGAAAATAGATAAAACTTATAGTCGTCCCCAAAATTTTTAATAAATAATTTAATTGCTTTTTCAAAGTAACTTTTGTCAAGTTTAATACTATTTTTAAAGTACGCTCTTAAGTGACTTTTGAAATCTTGTCCTCTGAAATGTATTGCCACAGATTTTTCAGAATCTATATCAGAAATTTTATTTTTAATCTTATTAATCATTTTTTGATTTATTGAAATATAATTTTCTATTATATTTTGTGTTGGCATAAGATCATAATGCCAAAAATTTCCTGAAATATAAAAATCATTTTTCACTGATAATTGATCTTTAAATCTTTTAGTATCTTCAAATTGGTGTAAACTTTTTTCAATTAATTGTTTTTTGACAAATTTATTATTTTTAAAGAAGTTTATAAAGTTTTGAAAATAATAATTTATTTTAGACTTT
>MDTD01040962.1_pt1 | contig 23323 bp, 29 predicted proteins | sample 811221 | NCBI WGS metagenome assembly MDTD01 (sample SAMN05326646, study PRJNA326480) | marine metagenome | isolation source: seawater | place: Pacific Ocean: South West | collected 2011 | reverse complement strand
CTCTGGCTCTTCCAATATAGGCCGCTGGTCCTAATGCTTCTGAATAAACAACTCCATGGTAACTAACATCGGGCTCATTCAATCGCTTAAAGCGCCCTTTATGTTCGCCCCATGGAAATTTTCCTGAATCCACGATAATTCCCCCGAGAGTAGTTCCATGTCCACCCATATATTTGGTTAAGCTATGTACGACAATATCGGCGCCATGCTCGAAAGGACGGCAAAGATAAGGAGTGGCCACGGTATTGTCTACAATTAAGGGCACACCATGATCATGTGCAGTTTTTGCAAGTCGTCCAATATCCGTCACATTACCAAGGGGATTGCCTATGCTCTCACAATATACGGCCTTAGTCTTATCATCAATCAGTTCCCCGAACTTTTCTGGTGCCCTATAATCAGCGAACTTAACTTTAATGCCAAATTGTGGAAGAGTATGTGCGAAGAGGTTATAAGTACCTCCATAAAGCGTAGAAACGGATACTATATTATCCCCCGCTTCTGCAATAGTTTGGATGGAATAAGTAACGGCGCTTTGCCCAGAAGCCAGCGCTAATCCGGCAATCCCTCCTTCCAAATTGGCTACTCTCTTTTCTAGCACGTCTTGAGTTGGGTTCATGATGCGAGTATAAATGTTACCCGCAACTTTTAAATCGAATAAATCTGCCCCATGCTGCGTGTCATCAAATGCATAAGCAACTGTTTGATGAATTGGAACCGCAACTGCTTTAGTTGTAGGGTCAACATCATAACCTGCGTGGATTGCCTGAGTCTCAAACTTCCATGAATCGGATTCTTTCGCCATTTAACCTTACCTCCCTAAAAACACCGAAATTTACAACATGTTTAACAATTTCTTTATATTTAAAAAAAAACCACCTGCCCCACGTAATCGTGGTAACTAACAAATCGCCAATAATTTTTACATTATTTCTCTGCTAATCATTGGCAAAAATTACTGTTAGAGGTCGCTCGCTCTTATAACTCTATTTCCCATTTAAATTTCCAGTGCCAAAACAAGCGTGGTTATTATTAACTAGGAAAATTTCTCCTTCAATAATTTTATCTTGATTAATGAACAAGTCTCGGAAGGAAATTCCTCACTTTTTGCCACAGTCAACCCAAAACAGCGTGGAGAAGAAGATAAATAATCTCCACCTTAAAAGTTATCAAATACATTGTCAGCATACTGTGGTGAGCACAGCTCAAAAAATTCAGAAAAACCAGTTATCCTAATAAAAAACGGATGATCAAGACTTTATCCATACAAGAATTAAGATGCTAACATTAGCGTGGGGAGTGTTCAAGCCCAGTGTGCAGATAGTTACTCGCTTATTTAGATAAGAATGACCATGACAGAAAAGTTTACAAAAAAATTATTCAAGAAGAAAAGGACGGTTGGAATTTGGGCTACTCTTGGCTCTCCCTGTGTAGCTGAAATTATTTCTAACGTGGGTTTTGATTGGATATTATTTGACTGTGAGCACGGAGTTAATAACCCCAATAACTTAACCGATCAATTAAACGCAGTCAGGTCAATTAACCAGGAAATAGTTTGCCTGGTAAGAGTCGGCTCAAATGACATCGTAGAGATAAAACGTGTTTTAGATATTGGAGTCGACGGCATAATGGTTCCGATGATCAGTTGTAGAGCAGAGGCTGAAGCTGTGGTCAGATACTGCAATTATCCACCGACCGGCGAGAGAGGAGTTACGGGAATCTCCCGTGCAAGCAAATACGGTCTTCGAGAAAATTATTTACAAGAAGCGTCGAACGAAATATCTATCTTAGTCCAGGTTGAAAGTATGAAGGGGCTTCAAAATTTGGCGGCAATCATAGATACCGACGGAGTTGACGGGGTTTTTATTGGCCCTCATGATCTTGCCGCAAGCATGGACAAGTTGGGGGATACGTCAGCAAAAGAAGTTGAGGATCAAATTAAGGGTGCGGTAAAGGTAATATCAGAAAAAGGGAAGCCAGCTGGGACGATAGCTCTAACAAATAAAGAAGGATTAGAGCGTTTTAGGCAAGGCTTTCGCTTCGTTGCCATTGCACACGATGCCAACTTTATCTCTGTACAACTACATTTGCTAAAAACAAATTTTTATGATGATTTAGAGAATCTATAATTACAATCCACCAGAAATATTTTTGTAATCATCTCTATTTAGGTTGCCCTACTACTCTGGTGTAAGCATTTACCGACTTCCAGCCCTCAGGAAAAAGTTTTTTCGCTTCGTCGTCGCTTACCGAGGCGGCAATGATAACATCCTGTCCAGACCTCCAATTGACAGGAGTTGCCACTTTGTGTCCGGCAGTTAGCTGAATGGAATCTACGACACGCAAGAGTTCTTCCACATCCCGCCCGGTGGTCATAGGATACGCCATCATCATTTTTATCTTCAAGTCGGGACTGATTATGTAAACTGTTCTCACAGTAGCATTGTCAGCTGCAGATCTTTTACCCTCTGCGACAGTATCAGCGGGTAACATATTATATAACTTAGAAACATGGAGATTTTCATCTGCGATTATTGGAAATTGAATGTTTGCACCGTAGGTCTGCTTCATATCATTCAACCAATCAAAGTGGCTGTCTAAGGAATCAACACTTAAGCCAATTAATTTACAATTACGTTTTGTAAACTCACTTTCAGATGCAGACAAAGTACTAATTTCGGTGGCGCAAACGGGTGTAAAATCTTTGGGATGGGAAAAAAAAAGAGTCCAAGAATCTTTACACCAATCATGAAAATTTATATCGCCTGCCGTTGACTGAGCAGTAAAGTTGGGGGCTTCGTCATTTATCCTCATATTTGATCCTCTATAAAACTAAGTTTTTTTCTTGTCAATCCAGGCCACGATTTTTTGCATATAAGGCCTGATCTTCAAAAACTTAATATATAACATTTCTGCAAGATTTACTATGAATGGATATTTTCCTAAGCGTCCCAACCATTTCCATCCAGGGAGCTCTCTCCACAAATTAAAAAAAGCTTCAGCCCCGCTAAAAATCTCACCATCTTTGCTTTTTACATGAAACCTATTTAATAGGTCATTCCTCGATATACCAGCTACAGATGGAGAGCAATCAGATATATCCACCCAACTTATTATCCCGTCCTTATCTAGTTTTTTGTACAAAGAGATCTCCCTTTTGCATAATGGACACGCTCCGTCAAAATACACCTCCGTTTTTACATCCTCAATCATAGTACCTAAAAACCTTTCTCTTGTATCCGCAAACAAACTCAAAAACATCTCTTGCCGGAGTTGCGATTGGAATTCCCACAAAAGCGCGAGGCTCAAATCCTTGCCAGTCATAGACTAGTTCACCTTTGAGATTCCTTTTCGAAAACCCGCGATAGTTAACCAACCTAAAGGTTCCCTTCTTGCAATCATATTCCGTCAATAACTCCATTGACATTGCTCCATCGCTCGTAGCCTTTGAAAAATTCTGTAACTCAATCACTCCTCTTCTGTGACGATTACGAGGAATAATTTGATTTTTAATGAGCAGGGTATCTTCTCGTACGCTAATCCATTCATCCTTTTCGAATTCAACGGCAAGGTTTGTTCCGAAATTAACCATAGAAAAGAAAATAGTAAAAAAACTAGTCATTAGCCGACACCTGAACAATTCTCCTCAATGTTTCCCTACCATTTTTTGCCACCCTCTGCATACTAGCCTCTAAAAGAGCCATCTCCTTCAATGCATTCATAAAAAGATCATATCGGTCGATATTCTTACCCCTCTTCCTTTCCAACTCCGCGCACCTTTTAACACTGTCATGAAGTTCCTCAAATGACCCATGTAATTGCTCTATCAAATCATCATATTGGTCAACAATTACTTTTGACCGGGTACCACCTTTCTCTTTAATTTTATCGGCAGATGCTCTCAGCGTTTTCATTGCTCCAGATTCTCTAGCCGCAACTAGTTCGAGCTCATTACTGCCTGCGCCCTCTGTTTCCATTGGAAAAAGCATTTCTCTCATCTCTCTACACTGACTATCCAACTGCTTTGTTAACACTTTTAAACGATCTCCGACCACCAGTACTTCACTCAATATAACGTCCAAATCTTTAACAACCAAAGCAATTCGGTCTAAAAAATGGTTAAGATCATTCGCTAAATCGCCAAACTCATCCTCTGACCTGGTTTTTGTCCGGGGCGAAATGTCCATTAAACCCCTGGCAAGCGATGAAACGGTAGATCTTAAATTCAAAAGCGGCTGCATTCTAATCTTAAGCAGAAAGAATAGTACTAAAGTGTGTATCAATATATTTACCGACAACACCCCCGCCGCAACTCGCACTTCATCTAACCAAACATCGAGTTTACGATCAAAGTAACTGCGAACAGTCACCGTACCTAAAACATCACCAACTTTAGCCTTTATGTGACAACCCAAACAATACTGCTCCGCGGCTATTTCGACCTTAGATTCTGTATGATGTCCGACTGGCCAGACCTGTTGTAAGCCAAACGCGTCCATCCCTTGTGAAACTTTTATCGAATCGACAGTGATTTGAGACGGTTCCACTGCAACCAAAAAACCCAAATCATGATAATTCTTATCTATAATTGGGTAGATCGTTCTTGCTGCAGTTGGCCCACCCGCATTTAACATGATAGATCTAATGTCGTTAGATAAATTGATTGCAACTTGTTGAACTCTGATTGGTTCGTTGTTTTTAAATTCATAAAGGATGGCAATATATCTGAGACCCAATTCCAATACAGCAACAATTACGAGCAGCAAAAAGAAGTCCCGTATCATACGAAACATGAATGACCGTTCGAAAAACCCCCGCTCTTTAACCATAGACCCCCACCATTGTTTCAGATTATCTGCATGTATCAAAGTTCCATTTTAACCAAATAATTGATACTATCGGGAAACCATTTAATCAACCTGTAAACGCTTTGCCTGGAATTTTATATATTTATATTGCCACGGGAGCGGCGGTAGGCGCGCTTTTAAGGCATTATCTGAACGTTCTTTTTAACCCAACGAACAAACTTTTTTCGTCTGGTATTTTAGTTTCTAATATCCTCGGAGCTTGCCTAATTGGTATCCTTTTAGCTTATATATCGGATAACAATAATATGGATAACAACACGAAAATAGCGCTCACCACGGGATTTTTGGGCAGTTTAACTACTTTTTCAGCTTTCTCGGCAGAAATTTTTCTTCTTCTAAAAAACTCGCAAATCGTGCTTGCCCTCGCCCTAGTCGGCTCGCACGTTATAGGCTCAATTCTATGTGTGGCCATGTTTTATTACATAACTTTATATTTGCTAAAACTTGGCACCTGAAATTTTTCTGAAAAGCCATATAGACTGGCCTGTAAGTACCGCAGCCCAGCCAACAAAAAGAGTAGCTCCTCCGAAAGGGATTACTGGCGCAAAAAAGCTATAGCCAAAAATATATTTCAGATATATATTTAACGAAAAAACCAATAACCCTAAACAAAACAAATTAGCGGCAAAGTGAAATAGATTTATGCACATTCGTGGCAACAAGGAATACTTGAGTAAATAAATTAGACCTAGAATGGCAATGCAGTGAATCAGTTGAACACCAAAAGCAACAAAGATGGACTTATTATTGTCAAATGAAATACTTTCTGTGTGAGATATATGAAAAAGTACCAGCATGGACCCTAACATATTAAAAAAGATAAAAAAAATATAAACTGTAGGCATCAATTTCCTTTATGAACCGACTTTACCTTATCGCGTTTATAACGTGCGTGTCTTTTTTTAGTTCGTCTCCTGGTTTCGGAGCCACATACTCTTTCTCCTTGGAAAAGGAAATGCACAAGATACGGATTGAAACAGAAATACACAAAAAACCTTGCTCAGTGTTCAATGCAGTTACGGATTACGATAATTTATCCCGATTTTACTCAAACCTTGAGTATAGTAAAGTTTTAAAAAAATATCATGACTTCGTGGTTGTAGAACAACTCTTCGTAGCAAAAATAATAGGATTAAATGTTAAGCAGCGAGCTACGTTTAGAATCAAACACACAGAAAACAAAATTACTATGGAACAAATAGAGGGCGATTTTGTCCATTATCGCAGTATATGGTTAATTCGCCCTCACAAAAATAATACTATTATGACAATAGACACCGAATTTAAAGTAAATTTTCTAAAAAATTTGTTTATCAAAGAAGCCAGTTTGGAAAAAAAATATACTGCTTTTATAAAAGATATGAATCAGCAGGTGAATTCGGGTCGTTACGAGGATTGCACTCAGTAGCATGAATATTGTTTGGTTAAAAAACGACCTCAGACTTTACGACAACGAAGCGTTAAATTTGGCTGCAAAAGATGGTGTTGTTTTAGGTCTTTTTTCATTAGATGAACTACGTTGGAATACTCCAGACCGAAGTATTCGCCACAAGGTATTTACTCTTAGAGCTCTTTATGAGCTTTCAAAACAATTGATTAAATTCAAAGTACCTGTCTATATTATTAAGGGTAACTTTATCACTACCCTCGATAGATTAAAAAAAGAGTGCGGAGTATTAACCTTGTACAGTCATCAAGAGACAGGAAATTTTTCTTCTTATTCTTTAGATAAAAAAGTTAGAAAATGGTGTGAATTGAATCAGGTTAAGTGGGTAGAAAAGCGTCAAAACAATGTCATCCGAGGATTGAAAAAACGGGACCTGTGGTCAAAAAAATGGAATGAATTTATGGGCAAAGACTGTTTCAAGCAACCCCATTTTGATTATAACGTAGTTATTCCAGAGATAAGAAATAGTCAACTATCGTCTCCAAAAATACCTGACCTCGAATGGAACGACCTTTTGAAATTTTGCGCCATTGATCCTTTGGCTTTAGATTTGGCCTGTAATAGTCTACCAGTTAACCTGAATAAAACGATGGATACTCTACTCACGTCATTCTTTCGCGAACGTTGCGTCAACTACCGAACCGAAATGAGTAGCCCACTGAAAGCAGAATACGCGTGTTCAAGATTATCTCCATTTCTAACCAATGGCATGTTGTCGATAAGAACTTTGTACAAAGAACTTCTAGCCACCAAAGACGTCTTAAAATCAACAGAAGTCGATCAAACTCAATTAAACAGTCTGCGTAGCTTCGAAAAGAGACTGCATTGGAGATGTCATTTTATACAAAAGCTCGAATTTGAACCTCAATTAGAGTATAGATGTATGCACATTAACTATGAGCATGTGAGAAATCAAAATACACTAAATGCCCAGGAAGAATATTTACTGAACTTATGGAAAGAGGCGAAGACAGGGTTCCCTCTAATAGATGCCTGCATGAATTACCTAAAAATGACGGGGTGGATAAATTTTAGAATGCGGGCAATGCTAGTATCTTTTGCTAGTAATAATTTATGGTTGCACTGGACACACTCAGGCGAGCATCTTGCCAGACTATTTCTCGACTATGAACCAGGAATACATTGGCCGCAGATGCAAATGCAGAGTGGAACTACTGGGATAAATACCATTAGAATTTACAATCCTGAAAAACAACTTGTAGACCAAGACCCGAATCAAGAATTTACTACGAGATGGAATCCAAACGGTTGGCCACATTCAAAGATCGACCAAATAGTAGATCTGAAAAATAGCACTCAATCGGCAAGAGAGCGACTTTGGACTTTGCGAAAAAGTAAAACATTTGTTGATCTTGCTAAAAAGGTATATCACGAACACGGAAGTCGGATGAGGCAAAATTCTCGCCGAAAGAGACAGTCCTCAAGTAATACTCAGTTGACCCTTCTCGAGGAATAATGAGAAAAATAAAAGACCATAAGATATGTATCGTCTGTCGAAAACCAATGGAATGGCGAAAGTCATGGCGAAACAACTGGGAAGAGGTAAAGTACTGTTCTGAAAGATGCAGGAGAAACAAAAGTACGGTCACAACCAGAGTTTCCCAGGCCTGAATACTGTCGTCAAACTCAAGTGTTTTTGACAGATCAGTGGTCATGTTAGGTAATAGTTTTTTCTATTTTCCTCCAATATTTTGAGAAAGAACGGCAGTACTGTTGCGGCTCGACTCCTAATTTGTTAACGGAAATCATGTTTACTTTATCAAATGGAAAGCGTGTAATTTCTTCTAGATGTTGGTTGTACGTAGACCAACATTCGTTAATGTAATTTGCGTCTTCACAAATAAAAATTTCATCACACACTTGCTGCATACTTTTTATGACAAAATCCCACTTTAGGGGACTCCATGGCCATTTCTTATGGAACTCTGTAAAAATAACGCCAATTTTTTTTCTTTGGATATTTGGTTCATCAGAAAATCCGATATTCCATGGGTGTATTAGAAAAAATTTATCCAATTTAGCGTCTTTTATATTGGGAAGATCAAACGGAGGAACAACTGTTAACAACGGAGGTTCGCATGGAATAGGCCCGTTCTTTGTGTCTATTTGATTTCTGATTGTTTTGCTACTAAGCGCTAGATCCGTTAGCTCAGAGTAACTTTTATCTAAAGCAGTGCCTCTTACACAGATTGATTTAGGTCCATATTTGTCTACGTTTTCTGCATTGAAAATATAAATATTTGAACGGCTCGTACCAGCAACCCACTGCCACGATAAGTGATTTGATGCTAAATCTCCATCTAGTAAATAGGCGTACAACCAATCAGCTCCCACCTTCCAATAAATTTTTCGATAATGAACGATGTAAGAGGCCAGCCACATTCGGGCATGATTATGAATATATCCAGTTTCATATAAATTTCTAACAGTTCCATCTATCACGGCGAGGCCAGTCCTCGCATTAATAATGTCATCAGGCAAGTCGAAACTGTAGCAAGACCTTGGAATTGGCTCCTCGTCTAAAGTGACAAATATTTCCTCTCCTTTTTTACTCCATACATGATGAAAAAATTGACGCCACATTAGTTCGTTTACAAATTTATGGTTTGCTGCTAAACCATATTTTCTTTTTAAACTAGTGTAAACTTCGTCAAGAGTGAGAATCCCATGCGTAATATATGGTGAAAGCCCGCTTACGCTCCCTTTGATAAAGTTTCTAGTTCGTTTATACTCTGAAGGGTTGAAGGAATTAAGCTGTTGTAGGGCAGAAGCTCTACCAGGCTCTGCAGTTAAATTCGAATTATTCATAACTATGATGTCATTTCAATATGCAATATTTGCTAGTCTTACGTGGAATGTTACCCCAATAGTTGTGCTGGAAAACAATTGGCCTGTACGATGCGGTATTCATTACTACGATAACAGCAAAAACGTTTCTCTCAAATTAGAGAAGTTTGTGAAAAACACAGCTGTTTTGACTTCAATGACTCTGGAAGTTCCTGGAAACTATATAAATTCAGCTAGCCTTAAAACACGAACAGTAAATACAGCAACGCTTTTTCAAGGTCCAGTCAAAAATGATAAGAACTTCTACGTTGAACAAAATTTAGAGCAATCCGATCAAGGTGGACTTCTTTTATTCGAAGTTGCAAATTTTGGAGGAGAGTTGGTTTACAAAATAAACCAGAAGCAGATTAGAGTAAAGCTTCCAGAGCGATTGTCAAGAAACATAACCGGAGCGTATTTAAATTGTGCAGGAGATCTAATCAGACCAGATAACGGATTGTCTTTATATGGGAATACAGAGAAATAAGCGAAACCTTTTTTCTATTGGGCTTTTGAGTTTGATACTTACTAACCAGAGTACAGGTTTTGATATGATAAATAAAAAAAACAAAACAGGTCTTATTTTTGACGATATTTTTCTCAATCCGATTCATGATGATACACATCCGGAAACCCCACGGAGAGTAAAATTAGCGTGGGAAAAAGTTCAAAAGCTAAGTGGATTTAACAAATCGATTATTTTCCTACCTTTGAAAAAGATAAATGACGAGATCATAACGATGATTCACTCTGAGCAGCATCTCAAACAAATCTCAGATAGATATAATTCCAAAGTAGTGGATATCTCAAAATCAGCAGTCGGGGGAGTCATAACAGCTTGTAATGCTGTACACGAAAAAAAAGTACAAAACGCCTTTGTTGCCGCCCGGCCACCAGGCCATCACGCTAGAAATTATGGGCGGGAGGAAGGGTTTTGTTTTTTTAATAACATTGCGATTGCTGCAAAATATCTCCAACATTTTTTGGGATATAAACGAATTCTTATTGTCGACTGGGATTATCATCACGGAGATGGAACTGAATTTTTTTTCTATGATGACTCCTCTGTACTATTCTTCTCTTTGCATGATTGGCATGCATACCCAGGTACGGGGGACCCTGCACGAAAAGGAGAAGGTAATGGATACGGATACAACATAAATGTCCACCTTGATTGTGGCGCAACAGATCTTGAGTTAAGAAAAAGTCTAGTTGGTCATTTAGTTCCGGTAGCAAATGAGTTTCGTCCCGACTTCGTTTTAATCTCAGCCGGATTTGATTCCAGAAAAGATGATTTGTTAGGGTGTTTTAATTTTTCTGATTCAGGGTTCTATGATGCTACGAAAATAGTTTTAGGTATTGCCAACGAACACGCCGGTGGAAGATTAGTTTCATTATTAGAGGGAGGATATTCCCCAGATGGCGTCGCAAATGGTATTAATGCGCACTTAGTATCACTCTCTGAAAATAATTAGAATAATAGAAAACAAAAAGCTCATAACAACGATCAGCGTTAGGCGAAGCCGAAGTGGAAGAAACCAATTTGGCACAATTTGTTGTCGGAACAAAATACTATCAATAACGTAAACAAAGATGAAACTTGAACCTATAATTAATAGACGATCAATTTCACTGACCGTTATGGAAAAAAAAGCTATTAAAGAGGGAATGACCCCGATTACAAGTCTTCCAGCCAAATTTTTAGTTTTACCTTTGTCTGCTATTGCTAAAATATACCCCCAGTGTGGCGCACCCAAAAAACTTAAAATGATGCACCCGTAAAAATAGATTAAGTTAAGTCCATTTTGCATAGGTTCATAACCTTGCCACTGCAGCATTACAAGAAATATAAAAGGGAGCGCTCCAGCATATCCTAGGGCGAAAGCGGTCCCTGAAATTTTATCTAATTTCTCTACACCAAAAAAAAATTTATTCATTGTTTTCAAAATTCGGATCCTCACCACACTGGTTATCCACCCACTCAGCATATGGACCATACGCATAGACTATTGGTAGACTTATAATTTCGGGTAAGTCATACGGATGTACTTCTAAAAGCTTTTCCTCTACATACTCGTAGTTGTCGGCAACCGTTTTAATACTTATTCTAAATTCAAGATTTTCATCAACCTCGCCTTCCCATTCAAAGAGACTGCGAACCTGATCAATTTGAATACAAGCTGCTAAATTTTCCTCTACTAGTATCTTAGAAATACTCCTAGCCTCCTTAATAGAATCAACCGTAGTGCAAACAACGATCAAATCCCTTTTAATATTCATATTTTTCCTAACTACTGCCCTCTAAACCTTCAACAATCAAAAGATATCCCTCTGCATTATGCAATCTCCCGTGTACTATTTCTTGGTATTCCGGTGAGAAATACCATGCTTTAGCGGTATCAATGCTGGGAAATTCGATTATCACGTTTCTTTTTCCTTTCGGCTCTCCATCCAAAAGAACCGTATCCCCACCTCGGGCTATAAAACGACCACCGTGCGCTTTAATTGTTTCGGGTACTTTTTTCGCGTAATCACTATACCCATCTTTATTTAATATTGTATTATTTCCAACTACGTAAGCTTTGGCCAAAGTAAACCTCCGTTTTCCTTATAACTAATTTTTCTAACGTTAAAAAAAAAAAATATTTCTAAAAAAAGCGTGTTCAACGTACAGTATAGGCTACTTTTATACAAACATTTTCCAAACTATGTATCAACCGAATACTTTTGACCTGTCTAGACTCAAAGAAAGAGCCATCCAATTCGAAAATCAGCTGAAACGACATAACGAGGGCGTTACAACAGCAGAAGAATTTCGTCCGCTTAGATTACAGAATGGATTGTACATTCAACGACACGCACCAATGCTTAGGATTGCTATAGCCTACGGTATGTTAAATACTCGTCAGTTAAAAGTTTTGGCTAATATTACTAAGAAATATGATCGGGGGTACGGTCATTTGACAACAAGGCAGAACATGCAACTTAATTGGATAAAAGTAAACGACGTGCCAAAAGCTCTCAAAGAACTAGCTGAGGTTGGTCTGCACGGAATTCAATCAAGTGGAAACTGCTTAAGAAATATAACAAGCGATGCTTTAGCAGGAATCTGTGAAAATGAAATCGTTGATCCGAGGCCGTATGCTGAAATTCTTCGGCAATGGAGTACATTTCACCCTGAACTCTCTTTTCTACCGCGAAAATTTAAGGTTGCTTTTACGGGATCCATTGATGACCGAGCACTCGTTCAAGTGCATGACCTGGCATTTGAAGCAATTACTCCTGAACCTGATGTCACCTTTAGGGTACGCGCTGGAGGTGGTCTGGGCAGAACACCCGTATTAGGTCCGGTCATACATGAAAATCTGCATTGGACAAATATTACACTCTATACCCATGCGTTAATGCGACTTTACAACCGATTAGGAAGACGCGATAACATGACAAAAGCGAGAATAAAAATTCTAATTAGATCGGTCGGCGTTGATGAATTTAAAAAACTATTAAATGAGGAATTCAAAGAAATAGAACAAAATTTTAGGAAGTTGGGTTCGCACGATCTAGATAACGTCAAACAACAATTCATGGAGGAAAAAAAGATCGTTGAAAAAGTCTCGAACTCAGGAGAAATAGTTTGTTCTTTCGTTGATAAAGAACGTGACAATGATGAATTTTCTACATGGAAAAACAGATGCGTAGTCAATCATAAGTTCCACGGATTAAGTATCGTAAAGATTCCAGTAAAAGGACAAGGCCGAGCTCCTGGAGATGTTACAGCAGAGGAAATGCTGTCCTTGTGCGAAATTGCCGACGAGTTTAGCGCATCGCTGATAAGGGTAACACATGCCCAAAATTTTATTATGCCATACGTTGCAACTTCAAATTTACCTGCCCTATATCTAAAACTACGAGAATTAAACCTCGCACGGCCCGTAAGTGGACTGTTAACCGATATGGTTTGCTGTCCCGGTGGGGACTTTTGTTCGCTGGCGAACGCGAGGTCGATTACCGTGGCAGAAGACATAAATCAAAGGTATCAGGCCCTTAATAAGTTAGAAAGTCTTGGCGAAGTGGACTTAAGAATTTCAGGATGTATGAACAGTTGCGGACATCATCACATCGGAAATATCGGCATTTTAGGCGTTGATAAGGACGGAAGAGCATTTTACCAGGTTTTACTTGGTGGTAACACGGGAGAGAAAGGTGAAGCAAGCCTAGGAAAAATTATCACCAAAGCATTTGCAGAGGATGAAATTAGCGATGCTGTAGAAAATATTTTGCAACACTACGTGAGCAACAGAAACAAAAACGAGAGCTTCCGAAATACCGTGGCGAGGATAGGCAATCCGTCATTTGCGGATGCCGCTAATAGAGCTAGAAAGTCCTGATTATGATTTTAAATGATACAAAGATAATCAGTATAAATTTGATTACTGGAGAGATCGTAGAGACGAACATACCTACTAAAATTCTAGATCCCGATGAGATTGGTATAGCGAGCAGTGAAATCGTTAAAGAGATTTCAGGACAGAAAACCATTGCTATTTCGTTCAAGAAAATGGTCGATGGGAGTGCGTACTCGTTGGCAGCAAAAATAAAAGAGATAGCTGATGATGTTGAATTGCACGCAGTCGGGGAAATTAATTTAGAAATCTGTTATTTTTTAAAGAGATCAGGATTTAGAATAGCTCATTTCGATATTTTTTCTGAGGAATCAGTTTTTGTAAAAGAACCTAGAGAAATGGCGTCGATTCTAAACCCGTTTGATGAGCACTACCAGTCTGGAAACGATAATTCTAAAGGGATTTATTAAAATGATTACTGTAGATAACCCAATATTTTTTGTTGGAGCCGGACCAGGAAATCCGGATCTACTCACTGTCAAGGGAATGAAAATTTTACAAAATGCCGACATCATCTTATACGACGCACTAATTGACTTTGAAGGGTTTGAAAAGCTGAATCAATCAGCCGATTGGATTTTTGTTGGAAAAAGAGCGGGAAAAGTATCAATTGATCAAAAATTAATTGGGAAATTACTAGTAAACTATCATCAGCGTGACAAAAAAATTGTTAGGCTCAAAGGCGGAGATCCGACTATTTTTGGAAGACTTACAGAGGAATTGACAGTACTGAACGAGAATGATATCCAATTCGAGATCATTCCCGGTATCTCGGCAGGTCTAGCTTGCGCGGCAGAGTTGAATACCAGTTTAACCATGAGAAATGTTTCGCGATCTGTATGTTTCGTTACGCCGGCTTTTGCAGAAAAAGATAATCAAAGTTGGATCAAGTCTGTCATCAATTGCGACACCGCCGTTATCTATATGGGGGGGAAGGAGTTGGAAAAGATTAGCTCGTCACTCCTCGGTAATAATTTGCCTACGGATATGCCTGTTGCAATAGTGGAAAACGCTACTTTGAAGTCACGGAAAACACTGACGACACTCAATAAACTAAAAAGCTATGACTTGAAAACTGATGGTCCTGTGTGCCTGATCATCGGAAACATATTTGATCTTACAAATACCACATTGATTAGAGATTTAGTTGAAAACTATAAGCACTCCAAGGATGAAAAAATTTCATATGTTGCTTAAAGAAAATATAACTGCAATTGTTTTGCTTGCTCACGGCTCCAGCGATCCAAATTGGAAAAACCCTTTTATAAAATTGACTAAAGAAGCGTTGCAAAAAAATAACTTTAGAAAAATCAGTCTAGCATTTTTTGAATTAGAGAAGCCTTCTTTAGAGGATGTTATTTCGCAGTTACATATTGAAGGGGAAAAAAATATCTTTGTTTTTCCTGTACTTTTAGCTAATGGTTATCATTTAAAAATTGATTTGCCACGACGCCTCGCAGATTTGCGTGAAAAGTATCCTGATTTAGAATTTGCTACCGGTCCTGCTTTAATTGAACAGGTTAGCGTAAGGAATTCTATATCTGACGTAATAAAAGAACTTAGTTTTTCATGATCGCCAGTATAGTTAATCAATCGTTAGCTATCCAGGGGAGGACCTTCTGTAGAAAAAGAACTGTAACGTAGTGCAAAAGCGAAAGGGAGAGAAAACGGTGGTTAGGAGATTAATTAAATGATTAAGAGCGTGACTTAGATGCAAAATAATTTCTTAGATTCTGCCTACATCGAACAGTTGGAGAATGAAGCAATTTATATTCTAAGAGAGGTTGCAGCAACTGCAAAAAAATCTGCGCTTCTTTTTTCGGGAGGCAAAGACTCCGTTGTTCTATTAAGACTTGCGGAAAAAGCATTCCGACCTATGAAATTCCCTTTCCCGCTTCTGCATATAGATACAGGCCACAATTTTCCGGAGGTCATTTCTTTCAGGAATAAAAAGGCCAAAGAATTGGATGAACAACTTGTGGTAGGTTATGTTGAGGATTCTATCGATAGGGGGTCCGTAACCCTTAAAAGCAAGGATGATTCCAGAAACGCAGCCCAATCTGTTACGCTTCTTGAGATGGTCGAGCAATTCCAATTTGATGCACTAATTGGGGGTGCCAGACGAGATGAAGAAAAAGCCCGGGCAAAAGAGAGAATCTTTTCTTTCAGAGATGAGTTTGGTCAATGGGACCCCAAAAACCAACGTCCTGAGTTATGGGAGCTTTTTAATACTCACATAGAAAAAGGGCAACATATGCGAGTGTTTCCTATATCTAATTGGACTGAGTTAGATGTTTGGCACTATATCATGATTGAAAAACTTGAACTTCCATCAATATACTTCACTCACGAAAGAGAAGTTTTTTCAAAGAATGATCTCCTTGTACCAGTAACGGAATACACGCAACCTCCGAGCAACGTTGTTGTTGAAAAAAGAAACGTGAGATTTAGAACGGTTGGAGATATCTCATGCACTTGCCCTGTCCCAAGCTCTGCTAAAAATCCTGAAGAAATAATTTTGGAAACAGCTTCCTCTTGTCTTAGTGAAAGAGGTGCTACAAGACTAGACGATCAAACAAATGAAGCGTCTATGGAACGCAGAAAAAGAGAGGGATATTTTTAAAAATGGAGAATCGTGGATTAATACGGTTTATTACTGCTGGAAGCGTAGACGATGGAAAAAGTACACTAATTGGAAGATTGTTATATGATTCAAAACTGGTTCTATCAGATCAACTAAATAATCTTGTAAACGCGAAAAGTAGCAGAGCTTCGGATAATGAAATTGATTTCTCATTCTTAACGGACGGTCTCGAATCTGAACGTGAGCAAGGAATTACAATAGACGTAGCTTACCGGTATTTTTCGACAAAAAAGAATAAATTTATAATTGCCGACTGCCCAGGACATACACAGTACACACGAAATATGATTACAGGAGCATCTAATGCTGATTGTGTCGTTTTGTTAGTAGATGTAACCAAAGCAATTGATGGAGAGCTACTAGAACAGACAAAGAGACATGCTTTAGTCTCTTCCATATTAAATATCCCGAATGTAATACTGGCGGTGAATAAAATGGACCTTGTCAGTTTTGACGAAAGTATATTTCAAAAAGTTAATGAGTCATTCAAGAAATTTACAGAAATCTTAAATTGGAAACCAAATTATAAAGCTATCCCAATATCTGCTCTTAAGGGAGATAACATTGTAGCAAAATCGAAACAAATGAGATGGTACAAAAAAGGAACTCTAATACAAATCTTAGAGGACATGGCTCCCAGTTATAGTAAGCCTTCCCCCGAAATTAAATTCCCCATTCAATATGTAATGCGCTGGGACGGTGAAAAACAGAAAGCCCAGAGAGCTTACTGCGGGAAAATTGAAGAAGGAACACTAGAACTAGGACAGAAACTTAAAATCTCAGGAACAGACCAGATCGTCACTGTCAAAAAAATAGTTTATGCCGGATGTGAAGTATCTCTTGCTAAAAAAAGTAACTGTATAATGATTTGGCTTACCGATGAGGTGGATCTCTCTAGGGGTAATGTCTTATTAAACAAAGATAGTCGCTTAGAAGTTTCCTCAAATTTGTTCGTAGATATTGCATGGCTAGACAGAAATGAGTTTAATCCGAAGAAAAAATATATTTTGCGACAAGGCACTACCGAGACATTCGCGAAAGTAAGGATTGATTCAAAAATAGATTTAGTTACACTTAAAAGCTATCAATCGTCTTCTATTCAAATGAATGAAATTGGTACCGCAACAATTAGATTAGCTAGTCCAGTTTTGAATGATGAGTACAGATACACTAACAAATTAGGTGCTCTGGTATTAATAGATCCGATTACTCATCATACTTCTGGCGCCTTAATGATTAAAAAATAATTTACCTTGTTATGAAAATACGAGACCCTGATCTTAGTAATGATCCTCTACAGAAAGAACATGTAGAAGTTGGTTTGCCTCAACTTGAATCTGGTACGTTTCAGGGAGAGAAACATCCTTTTCTTTTTCTTTTCTGCTGGATTGCTGGGTTTTGTATGTTAACTGTTTTAGTCTTCTTGCTCTCTAAATTTATACAATCAAATGGTACTGACTCTTTCTCAACATTAATAAGAATTTTTGCTAACCCAGAATTTTGGAAAGCTTTGATCATAGGCTTTCTGGCGCAAGTAATCGATGGAGCTCTGGGAATGGCATACGGTATTTCGGCAACATCCTTTCTCTTATCAACTGGTTCATCTCCAGCTGTCGCTAGTGCTAGTGTTCACATTGCTGCTGTTTTTACAACGGGTTTATCCGGAATCTCTCATGTAAATTTAGGCAATGTATCCAAGGCTCTATTTATTAGGCTATTAATCCCAGGCATTATTGGCGCACTATTTGGTGTACTCTTGGTCACCCAAATCGATATGGATATTTTCAAACCAATCATGTGCGCTTATCTTCTTGTGATGGGCCTAATAATTGTCAAAAAAGCATTTAAGAAAAAGAACCAGAATTCGTTGAGTAATACTTCAAATATCGGAAAGCTCGCGTTGTTTGGGGGATTTGTTGATTCTGCAGGGGGTGGGGGATGGGGACCAATCGTGACTACTAACTTGATTGGGAAAGGACAAGATCCACGTTCTACAATTGGTTCCGTTAATTTTGCGGAATTTTTTTTAACTCTCTCCACAGCTGGTTTTTTTACAATTTTTGTCACTGCAAGTCCATGGGTAAGTGTGGCAGGGCTAGTAGTTGGTGGACTTTTTGCTGCACCGTTCGCTGCCCTACTTTGCAGAAGAATTGCCCCAAAAATTTTGATGATCGTTGTTGGACTAGTAGTTTGTGGTGTTAGTTTATTTACAATATTTCAAATGCTTTAAATTACTGTATCATTGACTTAACAACACTGAGTGAGAAAAATATGAATGATTTATCATCACCATTCAATGCTGACGATGTACAAAATAACATAATCAATAATCCTGATATTCCAACTTCGGAAACGTTTCTGACTTTAGCGGAAGAACAAGAACATAGAAAAAAAAGGCTCGTTGTTAGCTTGAAACTTTTTTCTTCTTGCGGTTTTGACGAAGGCGTTGCAGGCCATATTACCGTTCGTGACCCCATTGACCCCGAAAGCTTTTGGGTTAATCCTTTTGGTATTCATTTCAGTCAAGTTGAGATTCCGGATCTTATCCGGGTTACGCATGACGGAAGAATCGTTGAAGGAAGTAATCCCGTAAATGCAGCTGCATTTGCAATTCATTCACGAATCCATATGGCTCATCCGAATATAAATGCGGCTTGCCATGCACATTCTATTTATGGAAAAACATGGTCTGCGTTTGGACAGTGCTTAGACCCTATTACTCAGGATTCTTGCGCATTTTATAATCACCATGACGTCTTCAAACATTATTCAGGACTAGTCCTTGAAACAAGCGAAGGTGATGAAATTGCAAAATTACTACATAATAGAAAAGCTTTAATTTTACAGAACCATGGTTTATTGACAGTTGGAAAGTTTGTTGAGTCTGCAGCATGGTGGTTTATTACCATGGAAAGGAGCTGTCAGGCACAACTTCTGGCACACTCTGTAAAAGGAAGGGACATCATAAAAATTTCTAGCGTCGCCGCTAAGCAGGCGTTTGATATTATTGGAAATGAAGAAGCTGGTTGGTTCGGTTTCCAACCCTTACTCCAAAAGGTGATCAAGAACTATCCGGAGTTGAAGTAGCATTTTATTGTGAACTTTGAACAAGAGTTCCAAAGTCCTTTCTGGTTGTATAACGGTCACCTGCAGACAATATGGCCTGCTGTAGTCGGTAGGCTTATCTTGCAAAAAAAAGTTGAGCCCACATATATTAGAAAAAGATGGGTTACCCCTGATGACGATTTTATTGAGATAGATTCGGACATGAGCTTTTTTAATGGAAAAGGGCCAGTGGTCGTCCTATTTCATGGTCTAGAAGGTTCCTCCTCAAGCTACTACGCTCAGGCATTTTATCAAGCATGCAAAGAACAAAATTTTTCGCTTTCAATCCCTCATTTTAGAGGTTGTTCCGGTATAGATAACAAACAGGCACGTTCATACCACGCTGGGGACAGCGAAGAAGTAAACTGGATTATTCATAAGTACTCGAAGATATGTACCAGCCAACAACGAGATCTATATATTTTGGGTATTTCATTAGGCGGAAATGCTTTGTTACATTGGGCAGGAAACTATATATCTGATTCCAAAATTTTCCCGAATTTACGTTCTATCATTTCGATATCTGCTCCGATTAACCTGCGGGAATCAAGTATCAAAATAGATAGAGGTTTTAATAGACTCATTTATGCTAATCACTTTCTCCGATCAATGAAAAAGAAGGCAAAAAAAAAATGGATTCAGTTCCCGAATGAACTGTCAATAAGTGATATTCAACGAGCTAGAACAATTAGTGATTTTGATGATGCATATACTGCACCCGTACACGGATTTTCGGACGTTAAAGATTACTGGAACCGAGCTTCCTCGTCGAGGGTTATCGACAAGATAAAAATCAAAACCCTTCTAATACATTCGAAAAATGACCCTATCGTTCCTTTTCTATCTCTCCCTCACAGGATTATTTCCAGAAATCCGTTTATCGAATCATGGTTTCCCGAATCGGGTGGGCACGCATCCTTTCTGCACTCATCCGACCCAACTTCCTTTTGGGTAAACCACGTCTTTTTTCCCAAAGTAGTACTAAATTGGTGTAAGAATTTGACTTAGTGCTTGTATGTAACATCATTTAATTTGGTACAATAAGGGATACGGAAAAAAAATGAACCCAATAGTAATAATTATAATTCTCGCGCCCGCGGCCATAACGCTGTTGCTACTTCTATCTCAACCTGCCATTTCCTAAAGTTTGGTGGTAATAAAGTTTGAAATGTCGGTTAATTCCTGCATACTCACCGAATGACCGAGATTAGGATAGCAATGCCAGTCTACTAAGTATCCTTTCTGATTTAAATCAGAATAGGCCTTCAATCCCCATTCTTTTTTGACAATATCGTCCTCGTTACCATGACAAAGCAAAATTGGTTGGCTGAGTGTGTGTTGATGTTTAAGTGCTGAGTCTAATAGAGCGTTTTTTAAGAGATATCCTGAACAACAAATTATTCCTGACAAACGGATATTTGTTCGCGCAGCAACCAATAACGCAAGAGATCCACCCTGAGAAAATCCTCCAACAAAAACTTTAACTGCTTCGGAAGTCATTTGAATTTCTGACTTTATAATTTGTTCTATTTCTGAGGCTGAGTGAAGGGCTCCATTTATATCCTGCGGTGAGTCTTTATCTAACCCAACAATGTCATACCATGCCGGCATCATCATCCCATTATTCAATGTCACACTTAGAAGGGGAGCCTGAGGTAGAATGTATTTGACTCCCAAATTCTCTGGCAACATCAAGTCATCTGGTAAATGCTTAAAGTCATCTGCAGTGGCGCCCAAACCATGCAACCAAATAATAATGACCGAGTATCTGTCAGTTTTACTTTGCAAATTTTCTATTTTTTCCAGCATTTAACTTATTTAACAACACTACTCTGATGGCATAACCCGCCTGTAATTTCAATTGTCGTTCCATTAATTGCCTCATTTTCTACAATATGTTCAATTAAAATTGCAATTTCTTTTGGTTCGATAAGGCGTTGTAAATGTACATCTTTTATCAATTTTTCCAATATGCTTTGATTCATTTTTTCCAGCATTGGAGTCTTTGTATAACCAGGAGCAATCCCAACAACTCTAATATTATTTATCTTTTTGAGTAAAAACTCTCCCACCAGAATTTTAGGAAATAAAGAAATAGCGACTTTTGAGGATGAATAATTTATCTGTCCAATCTGCCCCGCCTTATTTACTGATGCAATTGGAACAATTAAGGATGGCCAACCCCCATTTGCCATGGCCTCTGCACAGTCCCTAATCGTCAAAAAAGAGCCTGTTAAATTTACATTCACTACACTACTCCAATCTTTCAAAGAAAGTTTTTTTTTCACCTTTCTGGTTTCTTTGTCTATACTGATGGTCAAACCATCCCTTATTAAACCTGCACAAGGTATTACAACGTTAATCTTCTCGAACTTGCGAAGTGCGGAATCAACCATTTCCTGAGAGTCCCGCTCGTCAGCAACATCACCACAGAACGTTTCAAAGTCTGTTATTTCTTTTGATTTTAAGCCTTCAGCGGTTCTTTGCACCGCCTCTGAATCACGGTCCGCTAAAAAAAGTCTCGACCCCTTTTGCCCAAAATGTTCCGCAAGACTTTCTCCAATACCACTTCCTGCTCCTGTGATCAATACAACAGATTTTTTTAAATTCATACGTGCTACTTTCAGAATACTAATCATCCTATTATATTGCATTGCACAAATTTTTACACGAAAATAAAAAAATTTTATAGTACGAGTGGCAATTTGTAGTTATAGTAAAATTAGCGTCTATAATTGGAAACCAAGCTAACAACTCCTAGTAGGGATTCGGACGGAATTTTCAGGATGTCTTCAAGAATAATCACAAACCTTACAAATCTAACTGCAACTGGTGTTTCCCTTTGGATAACTAGCGCGTTATTCGACGGATTCTCATTCAATAATTTTGAAGCTCTAGTCATAACCACCGTGTTGTTGACATTGATAAATATATTCGTAAAACCCATCATATTGATATTAACTCTTCCATTGGCTATCGTCTCACTGGGGTTAATCATTCCAATCATTAATGGAGCCGTATTGCTTGGATTGGCAGAGATTATTCCAGACTTTGGGATAACATCTTTTTTCCAAGCTATTTTTGCAGCACTATTGGTTTCAATTATATCCACCCTTATTTACATCGCTATTGGGAGCAACAAAACAATCGTCTCAGTTAAAAATTCAAAAGACTTTGCTCGTGGTACCCAGCGATTTAATAGACGAGACGAGCACTTTTCGACAGAAAAAAAAACGACAATAGATGTTGATGTTCGCGAGAAAAAATAATTACGTCTGAATGTAAGAAAGAACTCTAGACAGCCCATTCCTTTCTGCCGTAACTGTAGCACTAGCGGCAGAGCACCTAGACAGCTGTAGTTCCATATTTTTGCGAAAGAATTTATCGAAAAAAAAGGCTTGTAACTTTTTCGTAACATCTTTTTTCGACCCACATGTATGCAAACCAATATAGTCCGCGCCCAACAAAGAAATGTGACATGAGATATCGCTGGCAATAATCGGTACTCCAGCATTTTGGGCTTCCTGAATCACAAGTGAACCACCTTCAATAAATGATGAATGAAGTAATAAGTCGTAGCTTGCAAAAACAGCTCTAAGCCTCTCTCTTTCCATGGCGCCCAGAAATTTAATATCGCGTACTTCCTCTAAATCATTTTTAATTTTTCGAAAATAACTCTGGTCCAGGATATCTCCGATATGTTCAAGAGAAAATTCGTGCTTATCATCAATGCTCTTGTGAAAATCAAGGAATCCAGAAATGGCAACTTCAATACCTTTTTCTTGTCTTATGTTCCCTAATATTAAAATTCTATAGCTTTTTTTAACTTCAAAAAAAATCTTTCTTCTCACAAAGCTTTCCACCGATTGTAGAATAACAAAAATCCGCTCTCGTGGAATCGAAATAATCTTTAATAAATCAAATACCGCATTTTTATGGAGAACAATAATAGCCGAGGCCGAACGTATTGACTCAAGGCAATTGTCTCTAATGCATCTGTTTTGTGATT
>MDTD01050414.1_pt1 | contig 23325 bp, 20 predicted proteins | sample 811221 | NCBI WGS metagenome assembly MDTD01 (sample SAMN05326646, study PRJNA326480) | marine metagenome | isolation source: seawater | place: Pacific Ocean: South West | collected 2011 | reverse complement strand
TAAGAGCGATAAAAAAACTTACAACACGAAATATATTTTTTATGTCTGATATTACTTTTATGATATTATACATAATCCGGTGATAAACATTCACATATTATATGAATAAAATAAATTATCCAGAAAACAAAAAATTTGGAATTCTTTTCTCCATATTATTATTAATATTATCAATAATTTTTTTTCTAAGCCACAAACAAAATCTTGTAGTAATATTTATTTTACTATTTATTTTGTTACTAGGTATCACAATATTTAGACCCATATTACTTACTTATCCTACAAAAGTTTGGCTTTATTTTGGAAAGTTAATTAGTTTGATCATTAGTCCAATAGTTCTTGGAATAATCTTTCTATTTATCATTTCACCACTCGCAATTTTTTTTAAAATAATAAAAAGAGATGAATTGAAACTAAAAAAAAATAAATATATGTCTGCATGGATAACTCGAAAGGAAAAAGTATATAATAAAAGGTCTTTTAAAGATCAATTTTAGAATGATTTTATTAATCTAATTTATATTTATTCTTATAATCAACTCTAAGATTTCTATTTTGTATATCTTTACGTAAAAGATAATTGCCCACAACTAGTATGTCTAAATCTGTTCCCATAAAACAATTAAACGCATCTTTAGTACTACATACTATCGGTTCGCCTCTTACGTTGAAAGATGTATTAATAAGCATTGGTATACCGGTGATTCTAAAAAATTCTGTGATTAATTTGTGAAATAGTCTATTAGTTTTTTTGCTAACTGTTTGTATTCTTGCACTGTTGTCAACATGAGTAACAGCAGGTATTTTTGATCGAATAGTTTTTAATTTTTCAATACCATAATAATTTTCTTTTTTAATATTTTCTTTAATCAATTTATCTTCTTTCACATTAGCAACTAAAAGCATGTAAGGACTCTCATTTCTTATTTCAAACCAATTCGTTAATTCTTCCTCAAGAATACTTGGAGCAAATGGTCGAAAGGATTCTCTAAACTTAATTTTAAAATTTAATTGTTTTTGCATCTGCGGTGATCTTGGATCGGCTAAAATACTCCTATTTCCAAGGGCTCGGGGCCCAAATTCCATTTGTCCTTGCATCCATCCTATTGCTTTACCCTCAGCAATTAATTTAGCAACAACCTCAATCAATTCATTTTCGGTTAGTTTTTCATATTTAGCTTTACATTCGTCCAAACAATTTTGTATTTCTTCATCCTGATACTTTGGGCCAATATAAGCTCCCTTCATTTCATCTTTATCTTTAGACAAATGTCTTATATTATTTTCCGACATATAATAAGCTACGTATGCAGCTCCTATAGCTCCCCCAGCATCTCCTGCAGCAGGCTGTATCCAAATATTTTCAAAAAGATTATTCTGTATTATTTTTCCATTTGAAACACAATTAAGTGCAACACCTCCAGCTATACATAGATTTTTTTGATTAGTATTTTGAAAGATATTTTTACAGATGTTTAATACCACTTCCTCAGTTACGTTCTGAATTGAAGCCGCAATATCCATATGTTTTTGGGATAAATAAGTTTCTGGAGAACGTGGTTTTCCTCCAAAAAGATTATCAAATTTTTCATTTGTCATTTTAAGATCAGTACAATAATCAAAGTATTCCATATTTAAAAAAAAAGATCCGTCGTCTTTTATTTCTATAAGGTGGTTTTTAATCAAAGAAGAATATTTTGGAGACCCGTAAGGGGCTAATCCCATGACTTTATATTCGCCAGAGTTTACCTTAAAACCCAAGTAGTACGTAAATGAAGAATATAAAAGACCAAGTGAATGAGGAAAATAAATCTCTTTTTGCATTTCTATTTTATTTTTATACCCAATACTAATCGAAGACGAAGCCCATTCTCCTACTCCATCAAGGGTGAGTATTGCAGCTTCGTCAAATGGAGATGGGAAAAAAGCACTTGCTGCATGACTCAAGTGGTGCTCAGAAAATAGAAGTTTTTCTTTTAAAATCTTCTTATTCCCAAAAATCTTTTCAAGTTCATCAAGAATTAGTTTTTTTTGAAATAATTTCTCTTTAATCCATAATGGTAGAGATTTCCTAAAACTTTTGTAACCTCTAGGCGCAAACGAGAAGTAAGTTTCTAAGAGTCTCTCAAATTTTAAAAATGGTTTTTCATAAAATATAATATGTTTTACTTGATCAAGAGTAACCTTTTCTTTTGTTATACAATATTTTAACGATTGATGTGGAAAACTTAAGTCATGTTTTATTCTAGTCAGCCTTTCTTCTTGAATTGCAGATATAATTTTTCCATCTTTCAATAAACATACTGCGGAGTCATGGTAATAAGCAGATATACCAATAATATACATTGATCAAAAAAGTGTATAAATAAAAGGAGCAACTACAGAACCTTCAGAAAGAACTAGGAGACCGCCTATCAAGACAAAAATAAAAATAATAGGACTTAACCAAAGTTTTTTTCTTGATTTCAAAAAGCGGAATAGTTCATTAATGAATTCCATAATAATTTTTTACCACAAAAACTTAAAAAAACATATATCATAAAAGTATAAGAAATTTTGATTATTGTATTAAATATTAAATAGAGTCTTTCTTTTTGAGATTAATTTTTGATTAAATTTTCATAAATTTATTTTTAATTACACTTTCAATTATTAAAAGATATAATTGCATGACAATACAACAAAAAAATATATCATATTAATTATGAAAGATTATACTCACGGTGAAAAATTAGGTGTTCTAGACATTGGATATGCTAGAGAAAGAAAAACTAATCGTGCTTTAAAATATAGATTATGGCGAAGAACAAATGAGGTTAGAAAAGCAATAAATAAATATTTAGATTACAAACCAAGAAACATAATTGACCTAGGAACAGCAGATGGTGAAATGCTATATGATTTATCATCAAGTTTTCCTGATGCAAAATTTCTTGGGGTTGAATACAATCGTGATCTTGTAGAAATTGCGAATCAAAAGAATTTACCAAGTGTTAAAGTAATTGAGGGAGATGTTAATGAAGTCCATAAATTGGTAGAAACCAATTACGATGTTGTAATTGCGACGGCTGTGATAGAGCACGTTGACAAGCCTGAAGTTTTCATGAAAAGAGTTTATAACTTATTAAATACTGATGGTATATTAATTTTGACCGCACCGGATCCTATATGGGAACATATCGCAACTTTAGTTGGACACTTGGAAGATGAGCAGCATAATGAAGTGCCTAATTTAAAAAGATTGAGACAGCTATCTGAAACTTCAAACTTAAAAGTGGAGTTGCTACAAAAATTCATGATTTCTCCTATTGGAATTGTCTTTGAGGATCAAATTGAAAATATTTTAAGATCTTTTGGCCTAAGTTTTATGCTTGCCAACCAACTGTTAGTTTCAAGAAAGATAAACTAATTTTATTTGTTTTTTCAGTTGATTTAAATATTAGTTTTTTCAAAAAAATTACAATTAACTAACTCTGTTTTTATTTTTCATACTTTAGGATGTATATTAATTTCTTTGAATATATAATATCTTCAAATATTACAAAGGTTTGACATATTTGTAACCTAACGCTATGTTCATCTTTCATTTTAGCTTACGAAGACAATGTTTAACTTTATCGCGGGGTGGAGCAGTCTGGTAGCTCGTCAGGCTCATAACCTGAAGGTCGTAGGTTCAAATCCTACCCCCGCAACCAATTTTTTTGAAAAAAATGGAGTCTACTGAGAAATTAATTTAGAGTTAATTAAAACTTTATATTTACCAGCTATGAGTAATAAAAATCATTCTATTTTTAAGTACCAAAATTATGTAAAGTTTCTTAGGTTAATAAAAAAAACAGGACCTCTTATAAAATTTGGATCAGTAAACAGTAAATCTCATGGATTTTTACTTAGGCATGATGTTGACACGGATTTAAAGCAAGCTTTAAAGCTGTCATTACTTGAAAAAAAAGAAAATGTAAAATGTACTTATTTTCTTCTTCTCACATCTCAAACTTATAATCTTTTAAGTAAAGACAATAGACAAATTGTTAAACAAATAATCCAAAATGGTCATGAAATTGGTCTTCATTTTGATACATCTATGTATCCTCATTATAATGAAGGTCTTAAAAAAGAGATTTCAATTTTATCTGATATATGTAATACCAAGATAAAATCTGTCAGTCTTCATAACCCTAGCGTAACAAAAAAATACCCTATATTTAAAAATTTGGTAAATGCCTATGATCCAAAACTTTTTTCTGACAAGACATATATATCAGATTCAAGAATGGATTTCAGGGGTAAGGATTTAAAAGATTTTTTGAAAAATTATGATGGAGAAAATTTAATTCAGATTTTGTTACATCCTATGCACTATACTGCCAAAAGTAAAAATTATCGTGGAATAGCAATAATTAGTATAAGAAACTTCATAAATGATTATCATGAGCAACTTAAATTAAATAAATCTTATTTAAAAGATGTCGGAAAAAATTTTCCAAAAATATTGAGTAAAAAAGTAAAATGAAAATTTATATAATCTCAACCACATTTACTTCGATAGATTTAATCAAATGTCTTGATAAGAAAATTAAAATAAAAGGGCTAATTGGGTTAAAATCAGAAGAAAGAAAAAAACAAAATATTTCTGGTTTTTCTAACTTAGAACAAATCGCAAAAAAAAGATCTTTAGAATATATTGAATTGTCAAATTACAGTCTAAAGTCAGATATTGATAGAAAAAAGATTTTTAATATTGATATTGATTATTTAATTATTGCAGGATGGCAAAGACTAATACCCCAATGGTTTATAGATCATGTTAATTATAGTGTAATAGGTTGTCATGGTAGCTCGCAAGGAATAACCAAAGGCAGGGGTCGCTCACCTCAAAATTGGTCTATTATTCTTGGTGAAAAGTCATTTTATCTTTCAATATTTGAGGTTGACTCAGGAGTTGACTCAGGAAGAGTCATTGATACCAGGAAATTTAATTATTCTAAATATGACAATATTAAATCGTCATACTATAAAACTACAATTATATACGCTGAGATGCTTAATGATTTTTTTGTAAATTTAAAATCAAAAAGAAAAAATTTTAAAAAACAGGATCTAAAAAAAGCAAGTTATTTACCTAAAAGATTACCTGAAGATGGAGTTATGGATTGGAATCAAAAATCTGAGCACTTAAAAAATTTTGTATACGCACTAGCTCACCCATACCCAGGTGCTACAACCATTCTAAATAAAGATATATTTATTAAGATTTGGGATTGTATACCTTTTAAAATTGAAATGAATAAAAAATATAAGTGTGGCGAAATAGCAAAAATCTTTTCATATGGCGATTTGTTGGTAAAAACTTTGGATAGTTACCTACTTGTTACAAATTATAAGATTTTAAAGAAAAATTTTACACTTAGGGAAAACATGGTTTTTAAATCCATAAAATTTAATCTACAAATAAAAAAGATTATTTCACGTCATAAAAAAAAATACCCAGATCAAAAAATTTCCAAAAAAATTTTAAACCAATCAAAATAAAAGCAAAATTGAATAATTTAATAAAAAATTTAAGTGCTTTGATGTTAGGTATAATAATTGCTCTACTTATAGGCGAAGCTTTTGTAAGAATTTTTTTAGATTTGCCAAATAAAGATTATCGCAAGTTATTTGTGTCTGATCAAAGCGTTGGTTATAAGATGCAGTCAAATTTTGTGGGCACTCAGGGTCCAGTAAAACTCTTTACTAATGATAATGGCCACAGAATTTTGGGCAATCAAAACAAAGAAGAAATAGAATATGATATAGTAGTATTTGGTGACTCCTTTGTATTTGGACACTTAACTGAATATGAAAATACTTTTGTAAACTTAATTGATGAAAAAACTAAATCAAAAGTACTAAATGCGGGTGTAAGTGGTTATAATTTAAATCAAATTCATAATGCCGCTAAAGAATATTTAGAACTCAATAACCCCAAAGTAGTGATAGTAAGCATCCATGTTGCTAGTGATATAACATCGCAAATTCATCAAGATGTAAATTGGCTTAAGGTCGTTTATGGATCATTATTTCGTACTGATGATCCATCAGATTATTATGAGTATGTATTGAGATCTTTTTTGTCTCATTATAGTGATCTTTATTATTGGGCATTTGAGATGAAAATAAAGCAGATTTATCATAAGCTAAATATTTTATACAAAAAAGAAGACGTTATAAATATTGACGAACAAATTTATATTGAAGAAGACATAAAAGAATTAGAAATTAGAAAAATTAAATTTGATGATTTTATAGTTAAGTTTCAAGGATTAATTAATAGTAATACAGTATTAATATTTTTATTAATTCCAAGTATAAATGATTTGAAACATTTTGAGGAAATAAGTGATTACAATAATGCACTTTTAGTGCTTAATGATAGAGAAGCTATTATAATAGATTTGAGAGAATATTTTAAAAATAATTATTCAAATTTAATTATTAGTAATAATGATAGGCATTGGAATAATAAAGGCCATAAACTTGTTGGGGATGTGATCTATAATAAATTAATGGAGTTGCTATTAATAAAGGGAATAGATAATTAATGAATATTTATAATGCATTAATATCTCTTTCTCGAGTATATAAAATCATACTCCTTCTTTCTTTTGATACAATATGTTTGATCTTATCTAATTATCTTGCGATCAGTCTTAGGTTAGAAAATATTTGGTCTGAGTCTATAATTTATGAGTCGAGATTTTTTATTTTATTTTCTCCATTAATAATCATTTTAAGCTCAAGAATATCTGAAATTCATAGAATCCTATTAAGGACAACTGGTATCAATGATTTTTATAAACTGTTTACGTATTCACTATTAACGAGCTTGTTTTTTGTATTAATTAATTTTTTATTCGATACATTAATACCCAGGTCTGTTCCAATTATCTATTTATTTATTTTTTTATTACTCATAATATCTTATAGAATAATAGGAATAGCTTTTCTTCGTTGGTTAAGTTCCTCCAATAATAATAAGGTAAAAAAAGTAGTCATTTTTGGAGCTGGGGATGCCGGGGTTCAACTTTTAAATAGTACTTCTGAAGATACTCAAATCGAAGTTAAGGCTTTTATAGATGATAATAAAAATCTAATAAGTACCAGAATTTCAAATATAAATGTTTATTCAAGGGACAGGTACAAAGATAATTTTAACATTAATGATATTGATGAAGTATGGATAGCAATGCCTTCGATTGAAGAAGAGCAAAAGAGAGAAATACTTGAATTTGCTACAAAAAATTTTAATAAAGTTAGATCTCTTCCCTCAATCACTGAGTTGCTGCTTCAATCAACTATAAAAAATGCTTTATATGATATTAATCCAGAGGACTTTCTCGGCAGACAGAAAATAATCATAGATAGCAAACTTTACTCAAAAGCTTATAGCAATAAGACTATTTTAGTAACTGGAGCAGGAGGATCTATTGGCAGTGAAATATGCATGCAACTGGCAGAATTAGGCTCAACTAGAATAATTTTATTTGAAATGAGTGAATTTGCTTTGTATCAAATTGAACAAAAATTAAGGGCATTTGATATAAATGATAAGTTAAGCATTGTATCGTGTTTAGGTTCAGTCACAGATAAGAAAAGAGTCAATGATGTAATTAATGAATATAATGTTAATGTAATTATACACGCTGCAGCCTATAAACATGTACCTTTAGTTGAGCATAACATTATTGAAGGTTTTAAGAACAACACAATTGGTACCAATATTATTGTAGATGCCGCTATCAAAAATGAGATAGAAAACTTTGTTTTTATTTCTACAGACAAGGCTGTGCGTCCTGCAAATATAATGGGTGTGTCCAAAAGAGTAGCAGAATTAATTATTCAATCTAAATCTAAATCTAGTTTAAATATTAATTTTTCAGTTATACGTTTTGGAAATGTCTTGGGCTCATCAGGCTCAGTAATTCCGCTTTTCAAAAAACAAATTGAAAGTGGTGGGCCTGTGACGGTTACTGATCCGAATATGACTAGATATTTCATGGCTATTCCAGAAGCGGTTAAACTAGTGTTGCTGGCTGGGAGTTTTAAAAGTAATGGCAATGTTTATCTTCTAGACATGGGCAAACCAATTAAAATAAAAGATTTAGCAATTAATATGATAAAACTGTCAGGCTTTTCTATCAAAGATAAAAATAATCCTTATGGCGATATTGAGATTAAAGTAACTAGTATCAGGCCTGGAGAAAAACTTTTTGAGGAATTGCTAACAAAAGGGAATTTTAGAGATACATCTCATCCAAAAGTCAAAATAGCAGATGAGCCCTACATGTCTGACATTTCAATTGAAAATCTTATTAAGAAAATTAATAATCTTATTGATTCCAAAGACAAAGATGGTTTAAAGGATATTGTATCTGAAATACAATTATGAATATTCATATAATCCTTTATTAAGAATAATGAAAAAAATAACAGTTGTTGGAGCAGGGTATGTTGGACTATCAAATGCCCTATTGCTTGCGAAAGGAAATTCCGTAAAACTAATAGATAATGACGAAAAAAAAGTTAATCTTTTAACAAAAAAGATTTCTCCAATTGATGACAAACTTGTACAAGAATATCTTGATAATAAAAATATAAAAATCAATTTTGAATTAAATAATAAACAAGCATATAAAAATAGAGATTTTATCATTATTTGTGTTCCAACTAATTATAATACAAATACCAATAACTTTGATACAAGTCATGTAGAAGCTTCTCTAGATGAAATTTCAAAAGAAAAAGTTAATGCTACAATTATTATTAAATCAACAGTACCTGTCGGATTTACAAAAAATGTATCAAAAAAATACGAAAAAAATAAAATAATCTTTTCCCCGGAATTTTTACGAGAAGGATCTGCTCTTCAAGATAATCTATATCCCAGTAGAATAATTGTTGGTGAAAAAAATGATAAAGCTAGAGAATATGGAGCTATGATGTCAGCTGCAGTTTTGAAAAAAGATATACCAATTGAATATATAGGATCAACAGAAGCAGAAGCAGTTAAATTATTTTCCAATACGTATCTTGCAATGAGAGTAGCTTTTTTCAATGAGCTGGATACCTATGCAATGGTGCATGACTTAAATACTCATGAAATAATAAAGGGGGTATCTTTAGATCCAAGAATTGGAAATTACTATAATAACCCATCATTTGGATACGGAGGATATTGTCTACCAAAAGATACAAAGCAATTATTAGCAAATTATAATAATGTTCCAAATAATTTAATTAAAGCAACTGTGGAAGCAAACTATACGAGAAAAGAGTTTATTGCTGATTTAGTAATCAGTCAGAAACCAAAATGTGTTGGAATTTATAGATTAGCAATGAAGAACGGTTCTGATAACATAAAGGAATCATCTGTGCAAGGTGTTATGAAGAGAATAAAAGCAAAAGGAATTGAGGTTATTGTTTATGAGCCATTGATAAAAGAAAAGTTATTTTTTGGCTCTAAAGTAATTACTGATTTAGAAGAATTTAAAAGTAAATCAACAATTATACTAGCAAATAGAATATCAAATGAAATTCATGATGCATCTAATAAAATTTTAACAAGAGATCTCTTTAAGGAGAATTGATGAAAAAAATTTTAGTAACAGGATCAGCTGGCTTCATAGGCTCAGAGCTTACTTTAAGGCTTTTATCAAATGATATTGAGGTTATTGGCATTGATAATCACAACTCTTATTATAATCCCGCACTAAAAGAGAGAAGATTAGAGAGGTTTATTGGCAATAAAAACTATAAGCATTACAGAATTGATCTTAAAGAAATGAAATCTTTAAAAGAGGTATTTTTGGATAATGAATTTAGTATAGTCGTTAACCTAGCTGCTCAAGCAGGAGTGCGATATTCTTTTGAAAATCCTGCAAGCTATATTGACTCAAATGTGGTTGGTTTTGGAAATCTATTGGAGTGTTCAAGACAATCTAAGATTGATCATTTAATTTATGCTTCATCAAGTTCTGTATATGGGCTTAACAAGAAGTTGCCTTTCTCAGTTGAAGATAGAGTAGATCATCCTATTAATTTATACGCCGCCTCAAAAAAAACAAACGAACTCATGGCTCATGCATATAGTCACATTTACAAATTAAAGACTACTGGCTTACGTTTTTTTTCTGTTTATGGTCCATGGGGAAGGCCTGACATGGCACTCTGGTTATTTACTGAAAAAATTAATCGTGGTGAGAAAATACAAGTTTTCAATAAAGGTGATCACAAAAGAGATTTTACCTATATTGATGATATAGTTGAAGGATTATTAAGTGTTGTGCTTGATAGAAAAGCTTCCAGTACTTTTACTGGATTAGATAATAAGAATGATGCACAATATAGGATATATAATATTGGAAATAATAAATCCGTTCCTTTAAATGACTTCATCACTGAAATAGAGAAGAATCTACAAAAAAAATCTATTAAAGAGTTTCTTCCTTTACAAATGGGAGATGTAGCTGAGACTTGGGCTGATATTGATAGTTTTAAGGATGATTTTAATTATAATCCAAAAACTTCAGTTAAAGAAGGTGTAAAGAAATTTGTTGAATGGTATCTAGAATATATAAAATAAATTTATGAAAAATAAATTAATTACAAAATTAAATAACAAAAAATCAACAATTGGAATTGTTGGTATGGGCTACGTTGGTTTACCGTTGATACTTCGCTATGCAGAAGTGGGATACAATGTGGTTGGTTTCGATACCGACCAGTCAAAAGTAAAAAAACTTAAAAAAGGTCAAAGCTATATAAAAACAATTCCGTCAAAAAAAATAAAAAAAGCTATGAGTAATAAATTTTTTGTGACAACGGATTTTAGTAAAATAAAGACTTGTGATGCAATTATAGTATGTGTTCCAACGCCGCTTAATAAAAATAGAGAACCAGACATGAGCTTTATAATTAATACTCTGGAAAATTTATTTAAATACTTATCCAAAGGACAAGTATTATCTCTTGAAAGCACAACTTACCCGGGAACTACTGCTGAAGTAATTTTACCATTTATAAAAAAGAAAAAATTTATAGTCGGTAGAGATTTTTTTTTAGTTTACTCACCAGAGAGAGAAGACCCTGGTAATCCAATATTCTCTACTGAAAAAATTCCAAAAGTAATCAGCGGATATACAAAAAGTTGCTTAGAGGTTGCTGAGGCTTTATATAATCAAATTGTAATTCAAACCGTACCTGTGAGCTCAACGCAAACTGCAGAATTAACTAAACTTCTAGAAAATATTCATAGAGCTGTAAACATAGGTTTAGTTAATGAAATGAAAATTATAGCTGACGCTATGGGTATAGATATTCACGAAGTTATTAATACAGCCTCAACAAAACCTTTTGGTTTTACTCCATATTATCCTGGCCCTGGTCTGGGAGGACACTGCGTTCCTATAGATCCTTTTTATTTAGTATGGAAAGCAAGAGAATTTGATGTTCAGTCAAGATTTATAGAACTTGCTGGAGAAGTTAATACAAGTATGCCTAATTGGGTAGTAAAAAAAGTCAGTGACGCTCTTAATAAAAAGAATAAATCTCTTTCAAAATCAAAAATACTATTGTTAGGAGTTGCTTATAAAAAGAATGTTGATGATATGAGAGAATCTCCTTCAATAAAATTAATAAATTTATTGACGAGTAATGGCGCTAAGGTTGATTATTCAGATCCATTTGTTCCAGATATAAAAAACCTAAGAAGCACAAATTTAAAATTGAAGAGTAAAACTCTATCTCCTAATCTTATAAAAAAGTATGACTTAATTTTAATAGCAACTAATCATGATGTGTTTAATTACAAAATGATCGAAAAGAATTCAAAAATGATTGTTGATACAAGAGGAATTTACTCAAAAAAATCAAAAAAAATATTTAAAGCTTAGGAAAATGTTATCAGAAAAAGAAATTGAAGGATTAAGTATCTTGATACCTGTATATAACGAGGTGGGTAATATTAATAATTCATTAGAGAAACTTTTAGATGTAATGAAAAACTTCAAAAATAATTTTGAAGTTTTAATAATTAATGATGGTTCAACTGATGGAACTGAGGCTGTAATAAAAAATTATCTATCTGAAATCGATATTTCTCATTCGACTTTTTTGAAGAATATTAATATTATAAGTCACGATGAAAATAGAGGATATGGCGCTGCCTTAAAAACTGGAATTAAGGAATCAAAATATAATTATTTTGCAATAACAGATGCTGATCAAACTTACCCTGATGAAAAAATACCAACTTTTTACGAGCAAATCATCAGTCAGAAAGCTGACATGATAGTAGGCGCGAGAGTTGGAAAAAACGTCAATATTCCTTTGATAAGGAAGCCAGCAAAATGGATGATAAATAAATTAGCAAATTATTTATCCGGCGTAAAAATACCTGATCTTAATTCTGGTCTAAGAGTTATGAAAAAAAATACGGTTGAAAAATATATGAAAATTTTACCTGATGGCTTTTCGTTTACCACAACTATCACTCTGGCTATGCTCACAAATAATTATAAAGTAAAATATGAAAAAATTGATTATTTTGTTAGATCAGGTAGTTCAAAAATAAGACCTATCTATGATACTTTTAATTTTATTCAATTAATTATCAGAACAATTTTGCTTTTTAGGCCTTTAAAAGTCTTTTTGCCAATCAGCTTTTTACTAATAATTATAGGAATATTGCTGCTCTTATATCGGATTTTTGTCGATGCCGAATTTGGTGTCACCGCTACTATAATAATTGTAGGAGGGTTACAATTACTTGCAATAGGTATGCTAGCAGATCTAATAGATCGGAGACTTGACTGATAACAGTTATGGGTCCAAAAAGAAAAATTTATGCTCTTAAAGCTATAAATCAAATTCCCAGGATTCTTAGTAATATGGATAGAAATGAGTTTTCTCCTACTTATGGTTGTCTTCATAGAGATTATTGGCTTGATAAAACCAGTGATTTCCCTGATGCTGTAAGGCAATTTTCAGTTCATGCCTTAGCATTAGTATACAAATATGAATTTGAAAAAAACCAATACTACCAAAATGAAAATGTAGCTAAATGGGCAATAGCTGGCTTGAAGTATTGGTCCTCAATACAACATTCAGATGGATCATTCGATGAATTCTATCCAAATGAAAGAGGATGGGTAGGACCTACAGCATTTACAGCATTCACAAGCGCAGAAAGCTATAAAATATTAAAATCAAACATGAGTCTTGATGATCAGAATTTATTAGAAAAGAAATTAAAAAAATCTGCAGAATTTATAATTAAAGGTAATTTTGAAGAGGATCATTTAGCCAATCATCATGCAATGGCATGTCTCGCGGTCTGGAAAATTAATTCCATACTTAACGAAAAACATCTTGCAGACGGTTACAAAAAACTTTGGAAAGGTTTTAAAGAATATTGTAATTTTTCAGAGGGCTGGGCCTTAGAGTATGATGGAATAGATCCTGGATATTTATCAGCAACCATTTCATTTCTAGCAAAAATATACCAAGATAATAACGATCAAGAAATATTGAAATTCTGCAAAAAGTTTATTGAAACTTGTGGCCTGTTTGTCTATCCCAATGGTTTTTATGCAGGAAGTACAGGCAGTAGGAATACGTTACATTTTTATACTCATGGATTTGAAATTTTTGCAAAAGAGCTCCCTCTATCTAGACGTACTGCTGATAAAATGCTAATTGCACTTGAAGAAGATAAATTAGTTCCACCAGAAATAATGTCTGATAGATATATGGGTTATAGAGTTCCAGAATATCTGCAAAGTTATTTAGATTATAGCGATAATGATATTAAAACTAATCTGCCTTATGAAGAAGAAAGCTTTTATAAGTTGCTTCATGATGCCGGAATATGGACGATTTCAAATAGCAAACACTATATAGTTGTTAATTTAGCTAAGGGTGGTGTTATAAAAATATTTGATAAAATAAATAATAAATCTCTAATCAACGACGCAGGAATAATCTTAAAAGTCAAAGGAAATCAAATACTATCCAGTCAATGGGTAGATAATGATTATAAGTTTAAATGTGATGGTAAGTCTTTTATAGTAGAAGGAAATTTTAATTTGATACCTTCAAATAAATATTTTGATATAAAAAAATTTATTATATTTCGTATTTTCTTATTCAGCATTGGATGGCTACCTTTTTTATCTCATAAACTTAAAGGCACGATTAGAAAAATACTTATGCTAGGTAACAGGCGCAAATCGATAACATTTTCTCGCTCACTAGAGATAACAGATAATAAAATTACTATAGTAAATACAATAAGAAATGAAGGTAAATTAAAAGTACTGCAGGGTTTATTTGGAGAAGATGTTTCATTGCGATATGTACCTCAATCAAGGTACTTTCAATCACAAGAACTGCATTCAAACCCAAAAAAATTTACTGACGCTGAAATTGATAAAATCAATACAGATCATTTTTTAGAAATTTCTACGATAGTAGAGTAATTATTGATGAATATTAAAAATTTAATTTCAACTGGATTGCTAGTAATAATTCTTCTTGCAATTTTTAATTTAGTAAATTGGGATCTATTTATTCAATCAATTATGAATATAAATCCTATTTATCTTACCATAGGTGTAATCATGTCCCTTTTTTGTCCATTAATTAATGCAGAAAGATGGAGAAACGTATTAAAAGCTTTTGAAATTATTATATCGTTTAAAAGGTCATTTAATTCTGTCATGATTTCATTTTCTGCCAATTTATTTGCGCCTGCTAAAGCAGGCGACTTTATAAAAGTGTTTCTCCTAAAAGATGTAAAAAACAAATCTTTGCTTACTTCAGCTGTAGCAGCAGAAAGAGTGGGCGATTTACTTGTATTAGCTTTATTAGCATTAATAGTTGGTATTCTTACAAAATTATATTTATCAATTATTATAGGAGGAGTACTCTTAATAAGTATTTTATTTTTTCTTTTTTTAATATCAAAATTAGAAATCAAATTTAAAAACCCAATTTTATTTAAGATATGGAATATAATTAAAAATACTGGTAAAGTATGGAGAAATAAATTTTTAATACTCAGATACTCCCTATTTTATTCTTTTATAAATTGGTTCCTTATATCAATCCAAGTGTGGATTTTATTTATGGCAATAAATGTTAACATAAATTTGTTTACAGTTATGTGTCTATTTCCTCTTACAGTACTCTTGTCTATCATCCCTCTTACACCTGGAAACGTTGGGGTCAGAGAGGCTTCCTATATTTTTTTATTTGCACCATATGCAAGTTCACATGATAACATGATTGTTGCAATGCTGTATTATCTTACAACTGTTGGATTAACTGCCGTATTAGGCTTTATTTTTATAAATATGTTTTTACAAGAGAACTTTAATCAATTCAAAAATAATTTAAAAAATGAGTCAAAATCCTAATAAATTAAATATTGCTGTTGTAGGTTGTGGTCGTATATCACAAAAACACTTTGATGTTATAGAAAGCAATAAGAATCTAAAACTTACTGCGATTTGTGATACTAACAAAAATGTTTTGGAGAAACATATGAATAAGTATGGTGTGAGTGGGTTTATAGATTTAGAGGACATGCTAAAGAGTAATGAAAAAATTGATATTGTAGTTTTGTGTACTCCTAGCGGATTTCATTCTTCGCAAGCAATACTAATTTCAAACTATAAGAAAGATATAATTTCAGAAAAACCAATGGCAACTACGTGGAATGATGGTCTTAGAATGGTGCAGGAATGTAAAAGAAATAAAGTAAAACTTTTTATCGTGAAGCAAAATCGACTCAACCCAACATTACAACTACTCAAAAGAGCAATCGAAGATAAAAGGTTTGGTAAAATAAATATGATTAATGTAAACGTTTTTTGGTCAAGACCTCAAAAATATTATGATCAGGCGAGTTGGAGAGGAACGTTAGATCTCGATGGGGGGGCATTAATGAATCAAGCAAGCCATTACATAGACCTACTTACTTGGTTAAATGGACCTATTTCTCAAATCCAAGGATTTGCATCAACTACCCTTAATATTGAGACAGAGGATACAAGTGTCTTAAATATTCGTTGGAAAGAAGGTACCTTAGGATCCGTAAATGTTACTATGTTGACATACGATAAAAATTTGGAGGGAAGCATTGCAGTATTAGGTGAGAATGGATCAGTAATTGTTGGAGGAGTCGCAGTGAATAGAATATTGAAGTGGAAATTCAATACTCGAGCTCAGTATGATAAAGAAATCGAAAGGGCAAATTATGATACTGACAGCGTATATGGAAACGGACATTTTAAATACTATGAAAACGTCATCGAGACTCTGCTTAATAATAAAGATGCAGATACTGATGGTGATGAGGGATTAAAATCTCTTCAGACATTAATTGCTGCAAGAACTTCATTTGAAAACAATGGTTGTACAGTCAATTTGCCTTTGTCAAACACAGTGAATAAAAAATGAAACAGAATTTCTTTAAGCATGAGTCGGCCATTATTGATAACAATGTAATTATTGGTGATAACTGCAAAATTTGGCATTCGACTCATGTTAGCTCTGGAGCTAAAATTGGATCTAAATGTATATTAGGTCAAAACGTTTTTATTGGCACAAATGTATTAATTGGAAATAATTGCAAAATTCAAAATAATGTCAGTATTTACGAGGGTGTTGAGTTGGAAAGTGATGTATTTTGTGGGCCAAGTATGGTCTTCACCAACGTAATTAATCCGAGATCTTTTGTCGAAAGAAAAAAAGAATTTAAGAAAACACTTGTTAAAAAAGGTGCAACTATTGGTGCTAATGCCACAATTTTATGTGGCATAACAATTGGTTGCTATGCAATGATTGGAGCGGGTTCTGTGGTATTAGATAATATAAAAAATTTTGCTATTATGGTAGGTAATCCTGCAAAGCAAAAAGGATGGACAAGTAAAATGGGTGTAAAACTCGATCTACCGATACAAGGTGAGGGATTTGCGACATGCTCAGAATCAAAAGAAAAATATAAATTAAATGGTACTGAACTAGAAATGATAAAATAATGGATTTCTCAGGCATCTCAAATCAATTTGATTTAATAAAAAAACCTGTTTTGGAACGAATAAATAAAGTTTTAAAGCATGGAAAATTTATTATGGGACCGGAAGTCTTCGAGCTTGAAGAAAGGTTAGCTAAACTAATTAATTGCAAATATTGTGTTACTACATCTTCAGGAACAGACTCACTGCTGATTGCGCTAATGGCTATTGGGGTTAAAGAAGGAGATGAAGTAATCACGACTCCTTTTTCATGGATCTCAAACGTCGAGATGATATCACTATTGGGTGCGAAGCCTGTTTTTGTAGATATCTGTCAAGATACTTATAACTTGGATGCTAATAAATTAGACTCGCTCATAACAAAAAAAACAAAAGCAATTATGCCAGTAAGTTTATTCGGTCAATGCTGTAATATGGATAAGATTAATAATATAGCATCTGAGTATAATTTAAAAGTAATTGAAGATGCAGCCCAAAGCTTTGGCTCAAAATATAAAGGTAAGTATTCCTGTAATCTCTCCGACATTGGTTGTACAAGTTTTTTCCCTACAAAACCTTTAGGAGGCTATGGTGATGGTGGCGCGTGTTTTACTAACAATGAAAATCTTGCAAGCACTATGGCAAAGATAAGGTTACATGGACAAACAAAAAAAAATTATCATTCATTAATAGGCATAAATGGAAGATTGGATACATTACAGGCAGCAATAATTCTTGAAAAACTTAATCTATTAGAAAAAGAAATTGAAATGAGAAATGATGTCGCAAGTAAATATAATAAGCTTCTGTCAAATTCAAAAATCACAACACCTTTTGTTTCTAAAGATAATATCAGTTGTTACGCGCAATATTCAATTCTTTCTGATAAAAGAGAAAAGATATTAAAGAATTTTGAAAATGCAGGTATTCCTGTTTCAATTTTTTATCCACAGCCTATTTACCAGCAGCAGGCATATAAATTAAAAGAAAAAAGACTAGAAATAACTGAGGAAGTATGTCAAAAAATTTTTAGTATTCCAATGCACCCATATATGAGATATCAAGACCAAAAATATATTGCTAATCATATTTTAGAGTGTATTTAAAAAAATTTTTATGAGCAAAATAGATAATTCAAGCGTTTTGGTTATTGGCGGAGGAGGGTTCATCGGAAGTCATGTTGTTTCAGAGCTGCTAAAGACTAATGTCAAGAAGGTTTTAGTATTTGATAATTTTACTAGAGGTAACATCGATTACTTGAGCTATCAATTAAGTGACGAAAGATGTGAAATATTTCCTGATGGAGGAGATATATGTGACATTGATATACTTGATAGCGCAATGCAAGGCATTGATTATGTCATACACTTAGCCGCAATGTGGCTTTTACATTGTAAGGACTATCCAAGAACTGCATTTAAGGTAAATATTGAAGGTACTTTTAATGTTCTTGAGTTATGTGTAAAAAATAATATCAAAAAACTTGTGTATTCTTCTTCTGCCTCTGTATATGGTGACGCTGTTGAAGTTCCAATGACTGAGACCCATCCTTTTAACAATAAGAATTTTTATGGAGCTACTAAAATCGCAAGTGAAGCAATGTGTAGAGCATTTTTTGAAAGATATAATCTTGACTACGTAGGTCTGAGATACATGAATGTATATGGACCACATCAAGATCAAACTGCAGCTTATACTGGCGTGATTCCAATTATGTTAAATAAAATTGATAAAAATGAAAACCCTGAAATAAATGGGGATGGCTCACAATCATATGATTTTATTGATGTAGAAGATGTAGCAAGATGTAATGTACTAGCATTAGAGTCAGAAGCTTCTGATGATTTTTATAATGTTGGTTCAGGAATAAAAACATCAATTAAAGAATTGTGTGATTTAATATTAGAATTAAAGTCAAGTAACCTTAATGTTATATTCAAGCCGTATAGTAAAAATGATGCTAGAAGCCTCGTTCAGAATAGAATAGGGTCTACAGCGAAAGCTGAAAAAGAATTAAATTTTAAATTTTCCATATCTTTGAGAGATGGGTTAAAAAAACTTATTCAATGGAGAGGTCAGCAATTAGGTGCCTAATAAATTAAAGCAAATTCAAATTGCTGAACCATTTACAGGGATTGATGAATGGAAATCAACTAAGGAAGTTTTCTTAAGTGGTTGGCTTACTCAAGGAAAAAAAGTAAGTGAATTTGAGAAAAATTTTGCCAAATATCATAAAGTGAAATATGCAATTGCTGTAAATAGTTGCACTACTGGACTACATTTAGTATTAGCTGCAAGTGGTATAGGTCCTGGAGATGAAGTTATAGTACCTTCTTTTACTTGGGTCTCAACCGCCAATGCAGTTCTATATTGTGGAGCTAAGCCAATATTGGCAGATGTAGACACTTATACTAATAATATTAATTTAGACTCAATAATTTCAAAAATTACAAAAAAAACAAAAGCGATTATTGTAGTGCATTTATTTGGCTTGTGTTTTGATATTGACGAAATCAAAAAAAAAATAAATAAAAATATTTTAATCTTTGAGGATTGTGCTTGTGCCGCAGGAGCAAAGGTTAATAAAAAGTTAGCTGGTAGTATGGGTACAGCGGGTGTATTTTCATTTCATCCTAGAAAAGTAATAACAACCGGTGAAGGCGGTATGATTACTACTAATGACAACAAATTAGCAGAAAAAATAAATATTTTAAGAAATCATGGAGCTAGTATTTCTGAAGAGCAAAGACATAACGGCCCCAAACCTCATATATTGCCTGATTTTAATGCTCTTGGATATAATTATAGAATGACTGATATTCAAGGCTCAGTAGGTATTGCTCAATTAAAAAAATTAAAAGAAATTTTAGAATATAGAAAAAAATGGGCATTTTATTATTTAAATGAACTTTCTAATATTGAATGGATAACTCTTCCTTTATATGACACACATATTACTCATGGATGGCAATCTTTTGTTATTCATATTAAACAAAAGAAATCTCCGTTAAGTAGAAATAATTTAATGCAATATTTATTTGATAATGGAGTGGCCACTAGGCCTGGTACTCATGCGATTCACATGCTTTCTTATTATAAAAAAAAGTATAATTTTAAAAAAAGTGATTTCCCAAATGCAAGAGATTGTAATAATAATGCTATGGCTTTACCTCTACATAACAAAATGAGAAAAACTGATTACGATAGAGTTATAAAGCTAATAAAGTCAATCTGACAGGTTATAAATAACTAGAGAATAATTATTAATTTTGTGATATAAGATCTCAGAATTTTTTAATTTATTTTCAAATGTCATTGAAACATCAAAACGTAAAAAATCTGTATAACGATTTTATTCCTTTTCCAGGAGATTACATTCGTTTACTTAATGAGAAAAATATTTTTGTAAAATTTTTTTATACTTTTCTAACTAAGTATTTTATTCTTACAAAAAAAAAATCAAGAATTTTCGTTCAGTCTAGATTTCATAACATCAAATTGGACTTTGAAAAGTCATTTAATATAATTGATATTGGATGCGGTACAGGTGAAAAAGCTATTAAATACGCTTTAGCTTTTCCAAATTCAAAGATATTAGGAATAGATTTCTCTGAAAAAAGCCTGGAATATGCAAATCAGTTAAAAGAGTATTTAAATATTAAAAATATTTCGTTTAAAAAGTTTGATTTGCTTAACGATGATTACAAAACATTAGGTCAGTTTGATATTCTACAAAGTGGAGGAGTAATTCACCACACGGATGATCCTACCGGTATCTTAAAGAATATTAGAAATTACCTTATGCATGATGAAAGTTTAATTTGGCTTTATTTATACTCAATCTATGGGAAAAAGCACATTGAAGAATGTGTTAGAACAGGTATCCGAAAATTAATTCCAAACGATGATAATTTTGAGGAACGTATGGATTTATTAGGCAAATTAGGTATTAATGAAAAATATTTGTCTGAGTTTTCAAGAAGAGAAAATTGGTGGGATCGTGTTAAAAAAATTTATTTTAATATAAGAACTCTGGGATATTATTTATATACAACCCAAAAAAAACAAAAGGATGCTGATACTTATATACACCCTCTTTCTATCAAATATGATGCTACCATGCTAAAAAAACTATTTGAAGGAGCAAATTTAAATCTGATAGAATTTCTGATTCTTCCAGATTTATTTTCAATAAAAGAAAATAAAACGCTTCAAAAAATTATTAACAAAAAAAATATGGATATATTTGATAGATTAGATATCTATTCTAATTTGATTGTGGCAGCTAATTACTACCTTATATTAAGAAGATAATATCATTTTTAAATTCTAAGAAATACATGTGTGGTATCTTTGGTATATTAAATTTAGATGAAAGTCCCGTTTCGCTTTCATTATTAGATCGTCTTACTGACTCACTTAAGCATCGAGGACCAGACGGCAGGGGCACTTATCTAAACAATTGTATTGGCTTAGGCCATAGAAGGTTATCCATTTTAGATACCTCAGAACTCGGAGCTCAACCAATGAAGACCGAGAATAACTCTACAATAATCACATATAACGGAGAGGTTTATAATTTTAAAGAAATTCGATCAGAACTAAAAAGCTTAGGTCATATTTTTAAATCTGAATGTGATACTGAAGTAGTCCTAAAATCATGGCTAGAATGGGGTAAGCAATGTGTTAATAAATTTAATGGAATGTTTGCCTTTGCTATTTGGAGTGAAAACGAAAAAACTCTTTATCTAGTCAGGGATAGATATGGAATTAAACCTATTTATTATGCATTGCTTGATAACACATTAATTTTTGCTTCAGAGCAAAAAGCAATTCAAGGCCATCCCAAGTTTAACGCAATTTTAGATAAATTCGCATTAAGCGAGTACTTCACTTTCCAAAATATTTTTTCAGACCGAACTTTTATGCAGAAAATCAAACTTCTTGAACCTGCAACTATTGCTGAAATTTCTCTAAAAGATCAAAAAATTAAATACGAGAAGTATTGGGATTATGATTTTAATCAATCTAATAAAAATATTAGTTATGAAGAATATTTAGAAGAATTAAAACTATTACTGAGACAAGCCGTGAAAAGACAATTAATTAGTGATGTCGAATTAGGTACTTATCTATCAGGGGGGATGGACTCAGGTTCGATCGCTGCACTTGCAAGTAAAGACATTAATAATTTAAAAAGCTTTACTTGTGGATTTGATCTTAAAAATGCATCTGGTATTGAACTTCTATTTGATGAGAGGAATAATGCAGAAATCATGTCATCCTCGTTCAAAACCGAACATTACGAAATAGTTCTTAAATCTGGAGACATGGAAAGATGTTTAAATAGTCTTATATATCACATTGAGGAACCAAGAGTAGGGCAGAGCTATCCAAATTTTTATATCTCAAAACTTGCAAGTAAATTTGTTAATGTTGTTTTATCAGGAATAGGAGGTGATGAATTATTTGCTGGATATTCATGGAGATATAATCGTGTCAAAAATGCTAGAGACTATAATGATTTCTTAGATAGATCATATAATTATTGGCAAAGACTAATTGAAGATAAAGATGTTAAAGAAGTTTTTTCTCCAATTTGGAACGAAATTAAAGATTTTAATAGAAGAGAAGTATTTAAGAATATGTTCCAGGGAAATTTTGAAAAAACTTTAAATGATGAAGAATATATTAACCAAACACTTTATTTTGAAAATAAAACTTTTTTACATGGCTTATTTGTTATTGAAGACAAAATTAGTATGGCGCATGGGTTAGAAACAAGGGTGCCATTCATGGACAATGATCTAGTTGATTTTGCAATGTCATGCCCAATAAAATATAAATTTGATTTTAATTCAAGTTCTGAAATAATCGACGAAAATGATCTTTATAAAAAAAAGATTGCAACACAAGCAATATCAAATCAAGGCAAACAAATACTAAGGGAGGCAATGAAAGAAAATCTACCAAACTCAATAATTAATGCTAGAAAACAGGGATTCTCAGCACCAGATAATAGCTGGTTTAGAGGTGATAGCATTGAATTTGTAAGAAAAAATTTATGTAGAAGTGATGCAAAGATCTATCAGTACATGAATTTTAAAAAAGTCAATTCTATCATTGAACAACATTTGTCAGGTGAAAAAAATTTAAGATTATTGATATGGTCACTATTAAATTTTGAAATATGGCTATCAATAAATAGTTTATAATTATGTTATGAAAAGAATAGCCCATTCAAAATCAACTATTAGTAAATCTG
>MDTD01134826.1_pt1 | contig 23328 bp, 28 predicted proteins | sample 811221 | NCBI WGS metagenome assembly MDTD01 (sample SAMN05326646, study PRJNA326480) | marine metagenome | isolation source: seawater | place: Pacific Ocean: South West | collected 2011 | reverse complement strand
TTTCTTATTAAACTACATATATCTGCAACTTTACTTGGGACAACATTTGAACATACTGAGATCGTTCCATTACCTCCCCTAGACATGAATTCAAAGGAAGAGAAATCATCTCCAGAGTAAAGGAGAAAATTTTTTGTTTTAATTTGCTCTTTACAAAGGTTTTTTAGGCTTTCCAGATTTTCCATTTCGCCGGTTGCATCTTTAATACCAATTATATTCTCATGTTTCGCAAGTCTAGCAACCGTTTTAGATTCTATGAAGCTGGCTGTTCTCGAGGGAACATTGTATAAAATTTGAGGTAAGTTTACTTCATCAGCTATACGCATGTGATGTTCATAAATTCCATCTTGAGGAGGCTTATTGTAATAAGGCGAAACCAGAAGGGAAGCATCGGCTCCGCTAATCTCTGCAGACTTTGTCAAAGTAATTGCCTCTTCAGTGGAGTTTGCTCCAGTTCCAGCAATTATAGGAATTCTTTTATCGCTTACTTTTACAAAGAATTCTATTAATCTCATATGATCATCAAAATCTATTGTTGCGGATTCACCCGTAGTACCTACAGCAACAATTCCAGATATACCTCTTTCAATTTGAAAATTTATTAGATTTTCTAAGGACTCATAGTCTATATCTCCATTTTCTTTCATTGGAGTCACAAGAGCCGTAATTGCACCTTCAACTAACATTTGTTACTTATTAAAAATAATATTGATAATATTACTTCATAACACAAACAATCTTAATCAAAAAATTATGGAAAAAAGAAAAATTAAAAATTTCAAAGCTCCTATGACAGGGGGTTCCGAGTTCAATTTAAAGAATTATTTAGGTAAAAATGTCGTAATTTATTTTTATCCGAGAGACAACACTCCTGGATGTACTTCTGAAGGCGAAGATTTTAGAGATAATCATAAATTATTTATTAAAAAAAATACTATGGTATTTGGCATTTCGAAAGACTCCTTGAAATCACATGAAAATTTTAAAGAAAAATTTAAATTTCCATTTGAATTAATTTCAGATACTGATGAAAAGATATGTAATCTTTTTGAAGTTATAAAGGAAAAGAGCATGTATGGAAAAAAATATATGGGAATAGAGAGAAGTACTTTTCTAATAGATTCTAATGGATTGCTGATTAAAGAATGGAGAAAAGTAAAAGTAAAAGGACATGTTTCTGATGTTCTTGATTCAATAGATTAAGCTGTTTCGGAGTTTTCTTTTGTAGGCCAAGCTACTAGGACGGCTCTTAACATTGTTGCCATTGGGATTGCTAAAAGCAATCCCCAAAAGCCCCAGATTCCTCCAAATATCAAAACAGCTGTTATTATGAGTACTGGGTGGAGATTCACTTCTCTGCCAAGTAATAGCGGCATAAGAACATTTCCATCTAAAGCTTGTATCAGAATATAACTTAATAGATAAACATAAAAACTTGTTTCAAGGCCCCATTGAAAGAGGCCGATTAATACTACCGGTATTGTCACCAGAATTGCTCCAACATAGGGAATTAACACAGATAAACCAACTAAAATTGCTAATATAATTGAGTAATTTACTCCTTGGAAATAAAAGACAGATCCAGTGACTATAGTAACAATTAGCATCTCTAATCCTTTTCCTCTTAAATAACCGTATAGCTGGACATTCAAGTCATTCCAAATTTTAGATAGTAAATCTCTTTTTTTAGGCATTAAAAACTTAAGGTACGTCAAGAAAATATCCTTATCTTTTAAAAAGAAAAATACTAAAAAAGGAATTATTATCAAATACAATAAAGCATTCATCATAGTAGAAAATCCTGCATTAAGTTGTAACAAAGCATTTTGTAATAAAGAAGGTATGTACGATAAAGAATTTGCTATAGCTTCATCCAATTGAGCTGAAGAAAAGGTACTTGAAAAAAAGCTTAGTTGTGAAGAGAGAAATGAGTTTACTGTCTCATAAATTTGCGGAATGTCAGAAACTAAAAGAAGAATTTGCCTTGAAAGAAATGGAAAAAGAAAGAAGATTGAAAGATAAAATAATCCAAACACGACTAGAGTTACTAAAAGCGAAAAAGTCTTACTGTTTCCTTTATTTTCAATAAAGGTCATTAAACCATTTAAAACGTATGCAATAAGTATGCTTATTAAAATTGGTGCCAAGATTCCACCAAAAAAATACAGAACTACTATTGCTATGACAAAGAAAAACAATGCAGCATAATGCTCATCATCATAAAAATAGTTCTCGAAAAAGTTTTTTAAAAAATTAATCATTTATTGATACTATTAATAATAATTATACTTTCAAAATGAAAAATAAATTATTTTTTATAGTAATTATTGTAGCTTCATCGCTTTTATTCTCTTTGGTAGAAGATCAAGATAACCTTCCTGTTTTAGGCGACTATTCGTCTGCATCTATATCTTTATCTGGAGAATACGATCTTGGAAGGCTTTGGCTTGCTATGTATAGATCGTCAATAAAAGAGCATGACGATCCAATGATAAGAACCTATCTAGAAGATTTGTTATACAGATTGTCAGAGCATAGTGAAGTAAAAGACAGGCGTTTTGAATTCATTGTTCTACAGGATAAATCTATAAATGCCTTTGCTGCACCTGGAGGAATAATTGGTATAAATCTCGGCATGTTTTTGAATACCAAGAAAGAAGGTGAATTTGCCTCTGTAATGTGTCATGAATTAGCTCACTTAAGCCAAAGACATTATGCAAGATCTCAAAATAGATCTTCTCCTTTAGCTAATGCTCTTATGGTATTGGGAAGTATTGCAATTGCGGCTGCATCAAGAAATCCCGAGGCAATCTTAATAGCTCCAGCTGCAATGCAACAAATGTCTATTAACTTTACAAGAAGTAATGAAAAAGAAGCTGATAGAGTTGGATTTAATAATTTGGTTAAAGCAGGCTTCAATCCTAACGACATGAGCTCAATGTTTCAAAGAATGCAAGATAAATATCAAAACGAAAATTCGGAAGAATTTTCTTACCTCATGACGCACCCTTTGCCTAGTGAAAGGCTTACTGATATGAGAATAAGAGCGGAAAATATTCAAAAATCTGCAAATCAAATATATAGAAACAATATAGATTTTTATTTTATGCAAAAGAGGGTTGAAATTTGGTCAGAAAAGGATGTTAAAAAATTAGTAAAAAAATATAAAAAAGACGTTAAATCAAATGAAGAGGAGATATCAATTTCTGGCAGATATGGCTTAGCTCTCGCTTATAAAAAACAAAAAAAATTCGACGAAGCATTCGAAATAATAAGATTATTAATAAAAGAAAATCAGAATAATCTCGTGTTAGAAACTAGTTTGATGGAACTTCATTTAGCTGCAGGAAACTATTATGAAGCAATATCTTTAGGTAAAAATATTCTTGAAATTCATGATGCAAACTATTCAACCTCTATTCTGCTTTCTGAGGCTTACATAGAAAATAATAATGCTGAGGATGCAGAAAAACTTCTTAAGGAATTGTCAAGAAAACGTGAAACGGATCCAAACGTTTGGTTCAAGTTAGCTGAAGCTCAAGGTTTGTCTGGGAATATTCTCGAATTACACAGATCAAGAGCAGAATTTTTTATTCTAACTGGAAGACATGATGCTGCAGTTTTTCAGTTGAAAGAAGCTTTAGCGTTATCGAAAAATCTTTTCGAGATCAGGGAAAGTATCATAAGGAGATTAGAAGAAATTTTTGCAAAAAAGAGAGCTCTTACAGAACTTTCTTAATTAGGGAGAAATTCTGAAAAATTTTTGCCTGCAAGTAGGTGTATGTGCAAATGAAACACGGTTTGGCCTGCCTTTTCTCCGTTGTTTATCACAATATTAAATGCATCTTGTATATTTAAGTCTTCTGAAACTTTGCGGGCTATTAACATTAAATGTCCCAAAAGACTTTCATCTTCTTCATTTGCCTCAGAAAGCATTTTTATAGGTTTTTTTGGAATTATTAATAAATGTATTGGAGCTTTGGGAGATATGTCTTCAATAACAATACATTTATTATCCTCAAAAATTATTTTTGATGGTAATTCTCTATCTATAATTTTTTCAAAAATAGTCTTATTCACTTCATGAAAACATTTTAAAACCTAAGAAGGTAGAGAATACACATGTTGAAGAAATTATTAAAGATACTAGATATGATACAAAAACTCCATTCACATTTGAAAATAAAAAAATTTCTTTTGTAAATGCAGAGAATGTAGTGAAAGATCCCAAAAAGCCAATCAATAACAAAGGGCTTACAAGATCCTTATTATTTAAATTTATAGCGAGAAACATTCCAATAAGATAACAACCAGTAACATTTACCAATAATGTGCCAGCGGGAAATCCAAAAAATAAAAGTTTTGAGAGATAAGAGCTCATCAGCTGCCTAGATATAGCACCAACAAAAGCTCCAATTCCAATTAGAAGATAAAACATTATTTTTGGTGGGTCGTATAGGATTCGAACCTATGACCAATTGATTAAAAGCCAACTGCTCTACCAACTGAGCTAACGACCCAAATACGAAATTATACCTCTATTGATTAATTTTAATTAAATCTTGTTCAGCAAGTAAAGCTGCTCCGGAATTTGGATAATTGCTTATAACTTCTTTTAAAAGGTCCATCGAGGCATTTTCATCTCCAACGCTTAGATTAGCTAATGCTAATTTATAAGTTGCATCTGGTTTTCTTGGATGATCATCAAATTTAGATAAGTATGAGCTTAAAATTTCTATAGAATCTTCAAACATTTCTTGTACTAAATAAATTTCTCCTAACCAAAAATATGCATCACCCGTATAGGATCCGTCTGGATAAGACAATATCAAAAGACGCAAGTTTTCAGCTGCTTCTGAATATCTTGAATTGTCGAGAAGCTTCATAGAATTTGACCATAGTTCAAACTCGCCGGAATCTATTTTCTCATCTATGAGACCAGAAAGAGGATTTAAAGACTGGTTTAGATTTTCTTCATCTTTGGAATCCTCGAAAAGTAATTTTGTTTCTAGAAGATGTATTCTTTTATCCAAGTCTACATACCTAATTTGATTAGCTTCTTCTAATCTAGATAAACTTAGATTAGTTGTTTCAACTGAAGCAGTGAGAGACGCAATTTCTTTTTTTAAGAGATTTATTTTTTCAAGAAGCAATTCAAGAGATTCTTCATTCTGCATTAATAAAGAATGAGAAAAAGAAATTGTTAAAATGAAAAAAAGTTTTTTTAAAATATTCAAATTAGTAAAGAGAAATTTCTACCCTTCTGTTTTCTGCCCAAGCTTTTTCGTTTGATGCGCTTTTAAGAGGTTTTTCTTCTCCAAAACTTACAACCCTAATTTTTTTACCCGAGACTCCTTTGACTATTAAAAAATCTCGAACTTCCAGAGCTCTCCTTTCGCCCAATGCTAAATTATATTCTCTAGTGCCTCTTTCATCACAATGACCTTCTAGCCTAACTATTTTTGCTTTCTTAATAAAAGGTAGGAATTGTTCAATGAGGATTTTATCTTCTGCATCAAGAATGGATTTATCGAAATCAAAATAAATCTTATTGTCTAAGCTAGTTTCGATGACTTCGCCTTGCAAATACTCTTCTCCAGAAACAGAAGCATAAGACATTTGTTCCACAGAATCCGATACATTCGATGCACATGAATAGACCTGACAAAGCATTGCTAAAATAAATATTCCGAATGGTTCCATAAATAATCTCCTCACTTGCAACCTCCTTGATGGGGTTTAATTATAATACTTTTTTTTAGACAAGAAATTTTTAATTTAGTTTTGTTTAATTAGTAAGAGGAGACCAAGCTGGTTCCCTTACTGATCCATTCATAACTGGCAAGGAAAATCTTGATTTGCCATCTAAAGTTATTCCTCCAAGATATCCTTTAGAACCATCTTTGGTTGCATAAATAATAATATTGCCATTTGGTGAAATTGTTGGAGACTCATCTAAAGAAGTAGAAGTTAGTGTCTCGATATACCTGCTAGATAATTTTTTTATTGCTATTTGAAAATTACCATTATTGCCATGAACAAAAAAAATTGATTTTCCATCAGGGAAATATCTTCCTCTAGCATTATAGTTTCCATCCCTAGTAAGCCGCTTTTTTCTTTTTGATTGAGCATTAATTTCATAGAGTTGTGGGCTACCAGATCTATCTGAGGTAAAAATTATCTTTTTTGAATCAGGAGACCATGAAGGCTCAGTATCTATTGCGTAATGATTCGTAAGCCTAGTGAGTCTTTTGTTGATAAGAGAGTAAGAAAAAATATCTGGATTTCCGGAAAAGGATACTACTAAAGCTAATTTCTTTCCGTCCGGAGACCATACTGGAGCACTATTTGTCATTCCAAGGGCTTGAATTGATTCTCTCTTTCCTGATTCTAAATCTTGGATAAATATTTCTGCCAAACCATTTTCAAATGAAACATATGCGATTTTTTTTCTATCTGGTGACCAATCTGGCGACATTATTGGAGAAGAAGAAGTCAGTAAAATCTTTTCATTTTTACCATCAATATCAGAAACACAAATTTGATAGGTATCAGAATCCGAATTAACAACGTAAGCTAATTTTGTATCGAATATTCCTTTTAAGCCTGTAATTTTTTCATATATTCTATTACTTATTATTTTAGATATACCTTCAATATTTTGTTCATTTCCAACAACTTCTCCTTCTAAAACTTTAATTCGTCGGTTTATGTTAAACAAAGAGTAGGAAATGTTTAGATTACCAAGAGCATTTATAGAGTGAATTTTGCCAATGACAGTAAAGTCAACTTTTTGAATTTTCCAATCTCTATAATAAAAATCTTCTTCTGAGGATGGATATGAGAGCATTTGCTCTTTACTCAAATTATCAAACTCCCCAAATAACAACATATTATTTTTAATAAATTCTGAAATTTCATTTCCGTAGTCTTCTTGAATATTTTCATTTACTCCAAAAGGTACAAAAGCAATTTTCAATAGATTATCGCTTCCTTTTAAAATTTCTATCTCTAACAGAGAGAGAATATTATTTGAAATGAAAATAATAAAAAAAATTATTGTTTTGTTCACATAACCTCTCCAGAAGATTTAAAAACTAGTTTGAAGTTTCTGAAGTTAGATTCGAATATTTTCCTATCAAGATCTAAAACTTCCTCTAAGAAAATTATTTTACTCATGGCAATTAAGACGGAATCATTAAATGACCTATTTTTACTGGGCTCTACAAGTTCAAATTTTAATACTTCACCAGAAGGAGCTAAATTTATCGATACTTTTGCAGAAAGAATCTCACTTAATGAGTTAGGCTTTATCCAAACTGAAGAAATTCTATCTTGAATAATTTTTGTAATTTTTATGATGGCTTCTCTTTCTTTTGTTAATTTAATTTTACTAATCTCATTTTTAATATCAGATCTATTGATAACTACTTTTTGTTTTTTGGGAATATTTGAAAAGGAATTGGATTTTTTGTCTTTGAAGGAAATTTTTGATTCAAAATCATTTTTTTTTAATTGAAGGTTTATGTTCTTCGTTTCTGAAATTTCTACTTGCTTTACTTCAAAAAAATTTATTCTAATTGTTTCTGATTTGCTTACCTCTAGATGAGGTACAGAAAATACTGAAAAGATTATTGATAGGGATAACAGAATTAAAAAGAGGGTATTAAAACTTGTTAAAGTTTTATTCATTCTCTAAAGGTTCTGTAATTAAATTAATCGAGTCTGATTTATAGTTTTTGATAAGCGACATGATCTGTGCAACATTATTATATTTGGTTTCTTTATCAGCTCTCACAAAAACTTCAATGTTTGCGTTATTTTTCATTATTTTTTTGAAGTGGTTCGAGAATTTATCGAAGCTTCTGTAGATCTTATCTTTCTCTCCTATATCTAAGGAGAAAAAACCTTCTTCGCTAATAGAAATTGTAAGATTATCTCCTTTAGACTTATTCAATGCTTGAGAGTCAGTTTTTGGGAGATCTAAGTCGATACCTTGAATCATAAAGGGTGTGGCAACCATAAAAATAACTAATAATACTAATGAAATATCCACATAGGGTATTACATTAATTTCTGATAAAAGCTTTCTATCTTTTATTCGCCTTTTGATCATTCAATTCTTGATAAGTTATTAAGAGCTCTAAGGTAAAATTTTCATATCCCTTTATGATTGTATCAATTGATTTAACACTCCAATTGTAAGAAATAAGAGCTGGTATTGCGGCAAATAGGCCAAGCGCTGTTGCGACTAAAGCCTCTGAAATTCCTGGAGCAACAGCATTTATAGAAACTTGCGATAATTGAGCTAAACCACTAAAAGCATTCATTACGCCCCACACTGTTCCAAAAAGACCTATAAAAGGACTTACAGACGCTACGGTAGATAAGAATGAAAGCCCTTTTTCCAATATTTCTTCTTGTCTATTGATTAATATTTCTGAGGATTTATTTATACGCTCTTCCATCACATCCATATTTTTGGCCTTTTGAAATTCTTCATGTGATATTAAAAAGATTTGGGACAGTCCAAAATTGTCATCTTTGCGCTTAAATTTACTGTAGATTGTTTCTATGTTTTTTGAATTCCAAAATTCATTTTCAAAATGATATATATCTTTTTTTGCTCTGCTTAGAGTTAACCACTTATCGAAGATAAACCACCAAGAAGTTCCAGCGAGAATAAATAAAATAATCATTACTAGCTGAACGATAAAGCTTGCACCCAAAAACAAATCTAAAAAACTTAACTCAGCTTGCATTTTTTTTATCCAACATCTTCTGCCTTAGCTCTTCAGGAAGAGCAGTTGGTTTTTTAGTTTCAAGGTCAACACAACCGCATAATACATTAGCTTCACACATTATTTCTGAATTTATAATTACTTGTTGGTTAAAACTAAAACTAGCTTTTTTTAATTCTGAAAGAGAGGATTTAATTTTTATAATTTGATCTAATAAAACAGGTTTTTTGTAATGAACATCTAATTTATTCACAATAAAAATTATGTTTTCTTCAAAAAGCTCATTTTGCAGGTAACCACACTTTCTAAGGAATTCAGTTCTAGCCCGTTCAAAATATTTTAGATAATTTGCATAAAAAACTATGCCCTGTGCATCAGTGTCTTCGTAGTAAATTCTTAACTCTATAGTATCTGACATTAAAGATGATTTTCTATATCTTCTTTATAAAGAGATTTAAGCAAAACTATGAAACTTCTTAAAGAAAAGTCACATGTATTGTTAAAATCTTTAGAGAGATTTTTGTTGACCGTATGAAGCGGAACTCTGACTTTAATAGGCCTGTGGTTAAATTTATATATCAAAGCTGGGTAACTATCTTCGGGAGTTGCAGCAATCACTTGTTCCCACCAACCTTCGAGGGGTTCTGCGCCTTGTCCATACCTCTTACACTCTATGCACCATTTTCCGAGAATAAGATCAGGAAGATGTTTTTCCCTCGTTTGCTCCAGAATTCTTTTTAAAGGTTTTTTTAGCTCCAAAGAATCATTCAAAGCATTTGCGATTTCTCTTTCAAATGATGCTCCTTTATTCCTTGAATTAGTCATCAAACAAAGCTTCCCTCGGAAAATTCTGCATTGGAATGAACATTTTGTACATCGTCTAGATCTTCTAAACTTTCAAGAAGGTTTATTACTTTTTCAGAAGCTTCTTCATCAAGCTCGACTTTATTTGATGCTTTCATAATCAGCTCATATTGATCGATTTTGATTTCATTTTCCTCAAGAACATTTTTAAGATTATGAAATTCTTCGGGTTCTACAGAAATGATGAGATTGTCTTCGATGCCTTTTTCTACTTCATCAGCGCCATTTGATACGGAGATATCAAATATTTTTTCTTCGTCAGAATTTTTAACTACTATTTGACCTACTTTGGTAAAAAGATAAGCCACAGACCCATCGGTACCTAAACTTCCTCCATGCTTTGAAAAAGCATGTCTTACTTCAGCAACGGTTCTATTTTTGTTATCCGTCAAGGTTTCAAGGATAATTGCCACTCCATTCGGACCATAACCTTCATAAATTGTTTCTTCTAAATTTTCTGCTTCTTGATCCCCTGAGCCTCTAGCTATGGCCCTTTCTATTGTATCCTTAGGCATATTAGCTCCAAGCGCCTTATCAAGAGCCAATCTTAATCTAGGATTATCTCCAGGTTCAGGTCCTCCTAATTTTGCTGCAACAGTCAGCTCTCTAATTAACTTCGAAAAAACTTTTTGTCTTTTCTCATCTTGACGACCTTTACGATGCTTTATGTTGGCCCACTTAGAATGACCTGCCACTATGAATCCTCTTTAATAACTTTTATAGAAAGCGTATCTAATTGATCTTGATCAATTAAACTGGGAGCATCCGAGAGCAGGCAGATTGCAGATTGAGTTTTTGGAAAAGCTATTACATCTCTTATAGATTCTTGTTTACAAAGCAACATGATCAATCGATCCAATCCGAAAGCAATTCCCCCATGAGGAGGACACCCAAAAGATAAAGCTTCTAAAAAGAAACCAAATTTTTCATCTGCTTCTTTCTTATCTATTCCCAAAATGGATAGTACTTCCAATTGTTCGTCTAAATCATTAATTCTCAAAGAACCACCTCCGATTTCACTACCATTCAAAATAAGATCATATGCCTTTGCAACTGCATTTGATGGATCTTTTTTAAGCGCTTTTAGCCCCCCTTGAGTAGCTGTAAAAGGATGATGTGATGGAGATAAGTTTCCTTGAATATCCTCTTCAAATAAAGGGAAGTCTGTTATCCATCCAAATTTATATGCTTCTTGGTCAATCAAGTTTAGATCTTCACCTAATTTTTCTCTCAAGGCACTCATAGAATCATTCACTACATTTCTATGGTCAGCGCCAAAAAATACAGTATCTCCAGAGCTCAATTCAAGCCTTTCAACTAAATTGGAAATCTCTTCCTTAGAAAGAAACTTAAGAATTGGAGACTGAAGTCCATTTTCCAAATCACTAGAATCATTTACTTTTATGTAGGCTAGCCCTTTTGCTCCAAAATTACCGACAAATTTAGTATAATCATCTATCTTATTTCTACTTATTTCTTCTTCTATTTTAAGAGCAACGATTCTTGCCTTTTCATTCTTAGCCGGGTCTGCGAAAACCTTGAAGGATGACTTTTGAAAAATATCTTTGACATCGATAAGCTTTAAAGGGTTCCTAAGGTCAGGTTTATCTGAGCCGTAATCTTTGATTGCATCCTGATAATTAATTCTTTGAAAATCATCAAATTCTAGATTAATGATTTCAAAAAAAATTCTTTTAATGAGGCTTTCAGAGATATTGAGAATTTCTTCTTCTGAAATAAAAGATAATTCCATATCCAATTGAGTAAATTCTGGCTGTCTATCTTTTCGAGTATCTTCATCCCGAAAGCATCTAACAATTTGAAAATATTTTTCAAATCCACCAATCATCAACATTTGTTTAAAAAGTTGTGGTGACTGAGTCAGCGCATAGAACTTTTGATTGTAAAGCCTGCTAGGCACAAGGAAATCTCTAGCTCCTTCTGGAGTAGCTCTAGCCATCATTGGAGTTTCAATTTCAATAAACTTATCTTCAATAAGATGATTTCTAATAATGTGATTTACTTGCGATCTTATTTTCAAATTTGATTGCATCTCAGGTCTGCGTAAATCTAAGTAACGATATTTAAGCCGAACCTCTTCACCAACTTTTGCATGTTCATCTAACTGAAAAGGCAAAGGTTTGCTTTTTGACAAAATATTAATTTCTTTTGATATCAGCTCTAACTCACCCGAAACTAACGACTCATTGATGGTACCTTTAGGTCTTTTTCTGAGAATACCCTTCACTGTAAGAACGTAAGACATTCTAATAGATTCTGACTTTTTAAATAACTCTTTATCTTCTGGTTCAACAACAACTTGCATCAACCCAGATGCATCTCTGACATCTAAAAATATGACTCCACCATGATCTCTTACTTTTTCAACCCATCCAGAAATAAGAAATGATGAATCAATTTCTTGAATAGAAATATTTTTTATTTGAGTACGTTTCATAATGAGAAAGATTATTTAATCTTTTTTAGCAGGTTTTGAATTTTCAGTTTTCTTTTTTTCCTTAGATGATTTTTTACTTTTATCATCTGATTGTACAAGATTTTTTTTGTTACCTGTCTTAAAGTCGGTTTCGTACCAACCCGATCCTTCTAAACGAAAAGATGGCGCTGAGATAATTTTTTTAGCTTTTGCGTTTGGTGAACAATCACAAAAAACAGTTTTTGTAGAATCTGCTAAAGAAATAATTCTTTCAAAAATTTTTTTACATTTCCTACATTGATATTCATAAATGGGCATTATTCCTCACTGTGAGCATCTTTTTTTAGTATTATTAATTTTTAAAGCCGAATATTAATTTATATTTTAAATGAAAGCTTCCTCATTTCACTACAAAACTCAAAAAGAAGCTCCAAAAGATGCTGAATTGATAAGTCACAAACTTATGATAAGAGCTAATATGATTAAACCATTAGCTTCTGGTATCTATACATGGATGCCTCTCGGACTAAAGATTTTAAATAAAGTTGAATCAATCATAAGAAAAAATATGAATGAACATGGTTGCTTAGAAGTTTTGATGCCAATGGTTCAACCAAAAACTCTATGGGATGAAACAAAAAGGTCAGAGCAAATGGGTCCAGAACTTTTGGGTTTCCTAGATCGTAATGAAAGAGAATTTTACCTAGGGCCAACTCATGAAGAAGTAATTACTGATATATGCCGACAAGAACTACAAAGCCATAAAGATCTGCCTAAGACTTTTTATCAGATTCAAACAAAATTTAGAGATGAAATTAGACCTAGATTTGGGGTAATGCGTGGTAGAGAGTTTTTAATGAAAGATGCTTACTCGTTTGATCTTGATGAGGATGGAATGAACAAAAGTTATCAAGCTATGAAAGAGTGTTACCGAAAGATATTTGATGAAATTGGCTTTGATTACAAAATAGTTAAGGCTGATTCGGGTGCAATTGGAGGAAATATGTCTGAAGAGTTTCATGTCATTGCAGATTCTGGAGAAGATACATTGGTATTCAACGATAAAGATTTTTCTTCAAACATAGAATTATTGGAAGATTCCTTCAGAAAAGAAATTGAGATAAGGATTGAAAATAATGATTTATCTGAAATTGATAGTGACTATGGCAAACTTTCTATTAAAAAAGGAATTGAAGTAGGTCATATATTCGAACTTGGTAATAAATACAGTAAATCTATGGGTCTTAGCGTCCAACAAGATAAGGTTCAAAGAAATTTAGAAATGGGCTGTTATGGAATTGGAGTTTCTCGAATTGTTGCAGCTGCTATAGAACAGAATCATGATAACGAAGGTATCATTTTCCCGAAGAGTATCTCTGCTTTTGATTGTTCTTTAATTTCTATTAATGAAAAGAATTCAGAGGTAGTCAAAAACAAAGCAAATGAGATTTACTCTTATCTAATTGATAATAATGTAGATGTATTTTATGACGATAGAAATGCATCTCCAGGAAATAAGTTTTCTGATTCCAATTTAATGGGTAACCCCTATCAATTAGTCATTAGCGAAAGGAACACTGAAAAGGGGTTCCTGGAAATAATAAACCGAAAAGATCAGGCAAAATCTGAAATAACGGAAAAGGACTTACTGAGTCTCTTTGATTGAATCCGTAATCTGTTTTTCTATTTTTTTAGCAATATTGGGATTATCTTTTAACCACTGACTTGCATTGATCTTACCTTGACCAATTTTTTCACCTTCATAAGCATACCAAGCACCCGCCTTTTCAACGATTTTTCTTTCAACACCAATATCAAGAATTTCTCCAGCACGGTTAATTCCTTTATTATAAAGAATTTGGAATTCAGCTTGTCTGAATGGCGGTGAGACTTTATTTTTAACAACCTTAACTCTGGTTTCATTACCTGCAACTTCATCACCGTCTTTGACAGTACCAATTCTTCTGATGTCTAGTCTCACTGAAGAATAAAACTTTAACGCGTTACCTCCAGAGGTAGTCTCCGGACTGCCAAACATAACACCAATTTTCATTCGAATTTGATTAATGAAGATAACAAGAGTATTTGATTTTTTGATACTACCGGTTATTTTTCTAAGCGCTTGAGACATGAGTCTAGCCTGAAGACCAACGTGATGATCTCCCATTTCACCTTCAATCTCAGCTCGTGGAACTAAAGCAGCTACAGAATCAATGACTAAAACATCGATACCCCCAGATTTAACCATTATGTCGGCAACTTCTAGAGCTTGTTCTCCTGTATCAGGCTGAGATAATAGCAAATCGTCAATTTTTACTCCTATTTTCTCTGCGTAGATAGGATCTAGAGCATGTTCCGCATCAATAAATGCTGCAGTTCCTCCTTGTTTTTGGCACTCGGCCATCACTTGTAAAGTTAGAGTTGTTTTTCCTGAAGATTCGGGACCAAAAATCTCAACTACTCTTCCTTTCGGCAAGCCCATTATACCGAGTGCCAAATCCAATCCTAATGAACCCGTAGAAATACTTGGAATGCTTTGTACCTCCCTTTCGCCCATCCTCATAATGGTTCCAGGACCAAATTGGGTTTCAATCTGCGAGATTGCAGTTTCTAGGGATTTTCCTTTTTCTGGTGACGTTGAATCGTCTTTTTTGATTTTTTTTGTCGGCATAATAAAACTGTATATTTATACAGTATTTAACAATATATTAATAATTATTGCAAACATTTTAATAACTCTTTAAGAGCAAAGGCTACACTTTGTTTTCTAACTTGGTCACGATCTCCTTCAAAGTGCATTGTGTAGCAACTTATATTATCTTTCGAGCCTATTCCAAAGCATACCGTACCAACCGGCTTGTCATCTGTTCCTCCGGTAGGTCCTGCTATGCCGCTAATTGAAATTACAAAATCTGATCCGCTATTTCTTAAAGCCCCTTCTGCCATTTCTTTTACAACCTTTTCACTTACTGCTCCCTCATCTAAAAGAGCACCCTTGCTAACGCCAAGTGTTTTTAACTTTGCCTTGTTGGAGTAGGTAATAAATCCAAAACCATACCAATTGGAGCTACCTGGTATACCTGTAAAATCCTTCCCGACCCAACCTCCTGTACAGGATTCTGCTGTAGAAACGCTTTTTTTTGTTTCGGTTAAGAGCTGACCTATCTTTATAGCCAAATCTTGTAGTTCTTTATTGGAAGTCATTAATTTAAATTATAATTGATATATGACTTTTATTGTTGGCCAAGCTTGCATTAATTGTAAGCACACAGATTGTGTGGAAGTTTGTCCTGTAGATTGTTTCTATGAAGGAGAAAATACCCTAGTCATCAATCCTGACGAATGTATCGACTGTGGTTTATGTGAGCCCGAGTGCCCCATCGATGCGATTTATGCTGAAGACGAAGTTCCGGCTGATCAAATAGAATTTATCGAAATAAACGAAAAATATTCAAAGATTTGGCCTAATATTACCGAGGCAAAAGATCCATTGCCGGATCACGAGGAATGGAGGGAAAAAACGAATAAAATAGATGTATTAATTCTTGAATAAAGTTACTCAGAAATCTTTCCCTCAAGCATAGGAACAAATAACACAGTATCTAAGATGGTTTCATGAAATTCATTTTTGGATTTTTTTTCTAAAAGAAGCAGGTGTTGTTTATTCCCGTCACCAACTGGGCAAACAAGCTTGCCATGAATCTCGAGTTGAGTTTTTAATTTTTTTGGAATTTGTGAAATTGATGCTGTACAAATAATAGCATCAAATTTTTTTGGAGTTGGCCACCCCAAGGTGCCATCAGACCAGCGTAGTTGATAATTTTCTACACCAACTTTCTTTAAATTATTCTCCGCCCTGAGTGATAGAGCTTCGATTCTTTCCAAAGAAAATATTTTTCTACAAAACCTTGAAAGTATTGCAGTTTGGTAACCACAGCCAGTGCCTATCTCTAAAACCGCACCCAAAGGTTTTTGGTCTAAGATATTTCCTTGGATCAAAAGTTCCGTCATTTTTGCTACTACAAAAGGCTGTGAAATGGTTTGCTGATGACCAATTGGTAGGGACATATCTTGGTAAGCTCTAGAAGTGAATGTTGCATCGACAAATTCGTGCCGTGGAATTTGGTAGATAGCTTCTAACACTCTAGGATCTTTAATGCCCTTCTGAGATAGTTCTTTGGTTAATTCTTTTCTTGCAAACTCAAAATTCAATTGATCTATAAATTTTTTGCCCAGTCTGCAACAACTTGTTGTTGAGCGTTGGAATGCATGTCTATCTTAATTGGAGAAATTGAAATGAATCCATCTTCCAAATTCTTTCGATCGGATTTATTAAAATTCTTCTCTCCTTCTTCATCATTAAGGAAAGTTTTAGTTATTTTAATTTTAGGATCTGGAAATATATTATGATCGGGAACATTGATATTCAAGATTTGAAAGTCTTCCATTTCCAGATTGTCAAGATTATCCAAGACTTTGGCAACAAACTTTGCAGCAAACGAAAAATCATTGATTTCAAAAGACGCTACAGAAACCGCAATTGAAGGATACTTCAAATTCCTTCCATCCAAAGCAGCTCCAACGGTACCCGATAAAATGGCATCAGAACCTAAATTTGGGCCTGGGTTAATTCCAGAAACTACTATTTCTGGTTCGAAGGGGCAGAGCATGTTTCTAGCCACTTTTACACAATCAACGGGTGTACCGTTTAGACTGAAAATATTATCAGCATATTTTTTGTGTCTTAAAGGCGTCAAGAAAGTAATCGCACTACTAAATCCACTTCGGTTTTGGTCTGGACCTATAAGAAATACATCGTGTTTGTCATGCAATTCTTTAAATAGAGCTTTGATGCCAGGATGGTCAAAGCCGTCGTCATTAGTGAGTATTATTTTCATGTAAATTAGTTTTTCTTAATCAGAGCAATGACTTGTGTGCTAATGCCTTCTCGAGCGCCCTCATAACCCAAACCGTCTGTGGTTGTTGCTTTACAGGATATGTCATTTGGATTCATTTTTAATTCTTTGGCTAAATTTTCTTCGATATTTCTTTTAAATTTCTCAAGCCTAGGCTCTTCACCGACATAAGTAAGATCAATATTTACTATTTGATAACCTGCATCTGAAAGCATTTTCGAAACCTTATTTAAAATACTAATGCTGGAGATATCCTTGTTTTCGTCATTAGATGGTGCCAGTTTACCAATATCACCCATTTTACAAGCACCTAAAAGAGCATCGGTTATTGCGTGACTGATGATATCGCCATCAGAATGGGCTACTACCTCATACTCAGAATCTATTGAAATACCCCCCAGGATGAAATCTTTAGAACCTTTGACGATTTTATGAGCATCAAATCCTTGCCCAATTCTGAGTTTACTCACTAAATTCTACCGGCAAGTTTTAAATACTGTTCTACTGTTTCTAAATCTTCTTTTTTAGTGACTTTAATATTTGTTTTATTACAAGGATAAATTGATATATCTTTTTTAAAATAATGCAGCATGGCGCTTACTTCATCGGTAAATACTTTTTCTTCATCATTGGCTTTGGTTAAAGCTAACAAAAGGTCTTCCAAACAAAAAACTTGGGGTGTTGCCGACAACCATACATTATTTCGATCCAAGGATTTTTGTACTTTTTCGTTTTTTATCAAGTTTACGCTTTCCGCAGGCTGATAAGAAAGATAACACCCTTCTCCATCTTCTTTGATTTCGTCCCGAGCTTTATCCATAAGACCCAAAAGATCTTTGAGATCTAAGCAAGGTCTTGCTGCATCATGCACCGCAACTAATATCGATTTATCTTCATCTTCTTTAATTTCTTGCAAGCCATTCAAAACGGACAACATCCTAGTAGAAGCGCCAATACAAGTCTTGACTTTATTATGTTGAGATATAGATAAGTTCTCCCAAGCCTCAGTGTCTTCCGCAACAACTACATAAATGGTTTTACAATTATCATCTTTCAAAAATGGATCTATGGCAAATTCAATGATGGTTTTTTTACCTACTAAATTGAATTGCTTAGCAAGTTTAAGTTGGGCTCTTGCACCAACCCCAGCAGCAGGTATTAGAGCAACATATTCACTCATTCGGTACTAGTTCAATGAGAACTTCTCCTTTTTTTATTAAATTTAGTTTGCTTCGTGCATAACCCTCTAAAGCTTCGGGATCATTAGTAAAGCTTTCCAATTCCATTCTGGCGATTTTATTGTCTTCCTTCAACTTTATGATTTTATTTTCTAAGATCATTTTTTCTTGAGTCATTCTGTCTAAACGACTTTTGCTATTTTCCCCATAAAAGATTCCTATAATATAAAATAAAATTAAAAAAATAAGTATTGCAAATACACCGGCTAAAAAATAGTCTTTAATTTTATCTATCAATTTATAAGCTCCTGTCTACCGCAAAACTTTAAATCTTCCATAGCATCTATGATTAATAATCTATTATATTTTGACGTTCTATCTGACCTTGAAGGTGCGCCAGTTTTTATTTGCCCAGCTCCAGTGCCCACAGCCAAATCTGCAATAAAATTATCCTCCGTTTCACCGGAACGGTGAGAAATTACGCACTTATAATTATGTTGGTGAGCCAAACTTATAGTTTCAAAAGTTTCAAAAATTGTTCCAATTTGATTAATTTTTACTAAGACTGAATTTGCAATATTTCTATCGATGCCCTCTTGAAGGATATCTTTATTGGTAACAAACAAATCGTCTCCAACCAACTGTATTTTCTTACCCAGTTTTTTAGAAAGACTTTCCCAACCACTCCAATCATTTTCATCTAGCCCATCTTCAACCGAGGTAATAGGATATTTATTAGCTAAATAAGAAAGATACTCAATTAATTCGTCCGAAGATAACTTTTCATTATTTGAAAAAATATATTTATTATTTTTTAATAATTCTGTCGCGGCACAATCCAAAGCAAAGGTTACATCTTTGTCAACTTCATATCCTGCTTCTTGTATGGAGCTGGATATTAAGTCGAGTGCTTCTTCAGCAGAGTCTATTCCAGGAGCAAATCCACCTTCGTCTCCTACTGCTGTAGAAAAACCTTTTTGATTCAATGTTTTTTTTAAAAAATTAAAAACTTCCACGCCACAAATGAGACTTTCTTTAAAAGAAGAGAATCCGACTGGCTGAATCATGAACTCTTGGAAATCTAACTTATTATTTGCATGTGCTCCTCCATTAAGAATATTCATCATAGGAAGAGGCATCTTCATTTCAACTTCTGAAAAAAAATGCTCTGTAAAATAATTATGAATATATTCATATAGTGATATTTTTTCTGAACTTGCTGATAACTTACAATAAGCCAAAGATAGTGAAAGAATCATGTTGGCTCCAAAATTTTTTTTATTTTTTGTTCCATCCAATTCAATCAGCTTTGAATCAAATTCAACTTGTGAACCAATTTCAGTACCAATAAGCTCGGGAAATAAATTTTTTTCTGCAGTTTTAATGACTTGAGAAACTCCTTTTCCATTAAAATTATTTGAATTATCTCTTTTTTCTATGGCTTCTCTAGAACCGGTGGAAGCACCAGAAGGAACGAAACCAAATTCTTTTAAACCATTATCTAACTCTATCGAAGCTGCAATTGTTGGAGTTCCTCTAGAATCAAGGATTTCAAACGCTTTAATTATTTTGATTTTCATTTTCTTAAAAACCTTTTACGGCCTGATCTACAACATTGACTTTGCTTAGAAGGCTTTCAAATTGATCTAAAGGCGTTGCAGATGGACCATCGCAAAGAGCTTCTTCAGGATTGGGATGGACTTCTATGAATAAGCCAGCTATTCCTAGGGATACTCCGGCTTTTGCTAGATCTTCGGCTTGATCTCCTCTTCCTCCAGCAGCAGTTTTTCCTTGACCAGGAAGTTGAAGCGAATGTGTCACATCAAAAATAATTGGGCATTTAAAAGATTTTAATTTTGACATGCCCAACATATCTACAACCAAATTATCGTAGCCGAACGAAGTTCCCCTTTCACAAAGCATGACTTGATTGTTCCCAAAGTTATTGCATTTTTCGATTACATTTTTCATTTGATCAGGTGATAAAAATTGCCCTTTTTTGATATTCAACGGCTTTCCAGTTTGGCAAGCTTCTCTAATGAGATCTGTTTGTCTGCATAAAAAGGCAGGTATTTGGATAATATCAACAACCTCTGATATTTGTTCAACTTGGCTTATCTCATGAACATCAGTAATCAGTTGATAGCCGCTTTTTTTTAATTCTTTAAAAATTTCCAAACCTTTTTCAAGACCTGGTCCTCGGTATGAGTCTACAGAAGAGCGATTGGCTTTATCAAAAGACGCTTTAAAAATAAAAGAATTTCCTTGAACTTCAATAATTTTTTTTAATTTTTCAGCAACCTTAAAAGTAAGCTGATCATCTTCTAAAACATTTAAGCCTGCAATGATACAAAGTTTGTTGGAATTTGAAATCTGTGTTTTTGCTATTTTTACTAAATTACTCATTTCCTACTGAGAGTTTAACTTAGCAGCTTTAATAAATCCTTTGAAAAGTGGATGAGCATTTATTGGATCAGATGTGAATTCAGGATGAAATTGGCATCCTATAAACCATTTGTGATGCTTAATTTCTATTGCTTCGACCAAAGTATCATCTTCGGATTTACCAACTATAGTCATACCATTTTTATTAAATGTTGACTCGTAATTAGCATTGAATTCATATCTATGTCTGTGACGCTCAAAAATTTTGAGTTTCTTATAAAGCCTTGCCATCTTACTATTTTTCTTTAAGTGACAAACTTGGCTACCCAAGCGCATAGTACCTCCCTTATCAGAATCTTCCGAACGATAATGAATAAGTCCATCTTCATCAAGCCATTCTGTAATCAATCCAATGACTGGGTGCTTAGTATTCTTCTTAAACTCTGTACTGTCGGCATCTAATTTCAATACATTTCTTGCAAATTCTATTACTGCAACTTGCATCCCTAAGCATATCCCAAAATAAGGGATATTATTTTCTCTAGCAAACTTTGCTATGTTAAGCATTCCTTTGATGCCTCTATTTCCAAATCCACCTGGAATTAAAATTCCATCAGCTTCTAAATTTTCTACTCCTTTGTTAAATCTTTCAGAATCTATATGCTCGATTTCTACGTTCGTTTTATTATGAATACCTGCATGGATTAAAGCTTCATTTACTGATTTATAAGAATCTACCAATTCGGTATATTTGCCTACCATCGCAATTTTAGTTTCCCCTTTTTGCTCTGATTCGAGTTTAGTAACTCTTTTCCAATCATTAAGTTTTGGTTTAGAACACTTAATTTTTAGCTTTTCTACTATTTGTTGATCTAAGCCCTGTTTATTCATCATAACTGGGATTGCATAAATTGAAGGCACGTCTGGTAATGTAAAAACACAATCTTCATTTACGTTGGTAAACAAGGCAATTTTTCTACAATCTGCTTTTGAAAGATTTTGTTCGGATCGACAAATTAAAATATCTGCTTGCAGACCATGAGATAAAAGACTTTTTACAGAATGTTGAGTTGGTTTTGTTTTGGTTTCTCCTGATGATGCTAAAAAAGGTACAAATGTTAGATGCGTAAATAGTGTCCTTTCTGAACCTAACTCAAGCTTCATCTGCCTAATTGCTTCTAAAAAAGGTTGCGACTCAATGTCGCCTACAGTTCCGCCAATTTCAATAATCGCAATATCATTATCGCCTGCGCCATAAGTAATTCTTTTTTTAATCTCATCAGTAATGTGAGGAATTACTTGGACTGTGGAACCTAAAAATTCTCCTTTTCTCTCTCTTTTAAGAACATCTTCGTAAACTTGGCCCGCAGTAAAATTGTTTTTATGGGACATTTTAGAATTCAAATATCTTTCGTAGTGGCCAAGATCAAGATCGGTTTCAGAACCATCTTCAGTAACAAAAACTTCGCCATGTTGAAAAGGACTCATTGTGCCAGGATCAAGATTAATATAAGGATCAAGCTTCATAACTGTAACTCTTAGTCCTCTACTTTCTAATAGAGAACCCAAAGAGGCAGAAAGAATACCTTTTCCTATAGAAGAAACTACGCCGCCAGTAACAAAGAGAAATTTTGGGTTTTTAGAGTCCATCTTTTTCATACAAGATGGTTCATAAGTATATCAGAATAGTCTTAAGCTATTCAGAAAAATTGTAAAACGAAATCAGATGGAAATGATTTTTCCTTCTACGTCTTCTTCAGATTGATCTAGAGGTCTTGATAGAGAAGCCCAATCGATTTCTCCATCTGTTGGCCAATCTTGATAATCCAAAACTCCAAGCTCATCGTATAAAGGTTTCACTTTTTCAGTAAGAAGACCAATTTTGGATAAGTTAGGAACGACCCTTGTGAACAATAAGTGCTGAAAGTTATTTGTTACATCTGACTTACTTTGAAAAGCAATAGCATCTTCTGCATCCCATCCAAAATGTTCATAAACTTCTGAAGACATTAATCTCCCTCTCATTACGACGCATGCTTCATATGCAAATTGAGCTCTCTCTTCTCTTTCTTCATCAGATAAGGTTTTAACGAATTCTTCTAAGTAGTTAACTCCAAAAGTGACATGCCTCGCTTCGTCTCTAATGATCAAATAAAGCATATCTTTGAATACAGGGTCGAAAGTTCCTTGCCTAGCTAAATTAAAAGCTGCAAGCGCAAGACCTTCTATAATTATTTGCATTCCGATGAATTTAAGATCCCATCTTGGGTCAGTTAAGATTTTATCCAATAGAGATTTAAGTCCTGTGCCGACAGGATACATAATTCCAACTCTTGACTGAATATATTTATTAAAGGCTTCTACATGTCTTGCTTCGTCAAAAGTTTGGGATGCAGCATATAGTTTTGCGTTAAAGGTTGGCGCACATGAAACAAGTTGAGAAGCAACTAATAATGCTCCTTGTTCTCCATGCAGAAACTGACTCAGGGACCAAGCTCCTCTGTGGCTCATAAATCTAAATTTTTCTTCAGTTGAAAGCTTTTGATAAGGTTCATAGTCATCCCAAAATATGGGGGGCGGTGTATCACCTCTTTCTGGCAAAGGTCTATCCCAATCTATATCTTTTTCTGCATTCCAATTTAAGTCTTTTCCTAACTCGTAAAGTCTTTTTATTCTGTTATCTTGAACTGTATAGTCCCAATTGTAGGAACCTGTTAAGGGAGTACTAAAAATCTCAGCTACATCAGTAACTTCTTCTTTAGATAGATTGTATTCATTCTCTACAGGAAATTCTTTAATTTTCCTTG
>MDTD01096341.1_pt1 | contig 23328 bp, 20 predicted proteins | sample 811221 | NCBI WGS metagenome assembly MDTD01 (sample SAMN05326646, study PRJNA326480) | marine metagenome | isolation source: seawater | place: Pacific Ocean: South West | collected 2011 | reverse complement strand
CGAATATAAATTTTGATTTAATTTATCTGGATGCTTTTTCTCCTCAGAAATGTCCTGAAATTTGGTCTGAAGAATTTCTTTCTAAATTAGTTAGTAAATTAGATAAAACAGGTTGCTTGATAACTTATTCTTCATGTGCAGCAATTAGAAAAACATTTTTGAATCAAGGTTTAAAGATATTTAACATTAAACCCAAATCATCTAAAGAAGGGATTTGGAGTTATGGAACTTTTGCCTCCTTTGAAACTCACAACGGTAATCCATATATTCTGGAATTATCAGATATGGAAAAAGAACATCTTGAAACAAAAGCGGCTGTTCCATATAGAGATCCAAGAGGAAATTCTTACTCAAAAGACATATTGATATCAAGAAATAATGAACAACTAAACTCTAAACTTTTAGATACTAATTTATGGAGAAAGAAATGGAAAATGGCCAAATAATAGTCTAATAGTTAAATTTATATAAAATCTTAAAACATATGTTAGCTGTTGCAATATTAGCCGCAGGCAAAGGGACAAGAATGGTCAGTTCACTTCCAAAAGTCTTACATAAACTTTCAGAAAAAACTCTTCTATGCAGAGTAATAGATACATGTATTGGTTTAAATCCAGATAAAATTTATGTTGTTGTAGGACATAAATCAAATATGATCAAAGAATCATTATCAGATCATGAACATATAAAAAAGATAAATTTTATTTTGCAAGAACCTCAATTAGGGACTGGACATGCTGTTCAAATCTTGTCAAAAGAAATGAATAATTTCAAGGGTAATTTACTAATTCTTAATGGCGATGTTCCTCTAATAAAAAAACAATCCTTAAAAAAACTTATCCAAACTCATGAATCAAATTATTCAGATGCAACATTAATTACATCATTACAAAACAACCCTTTTGGTTATGGAAGAGTTTTTATAAAAGATAATTTAATTGAAGAAATAATAGAAGAAAAAGATTGCAATACAAAAGAAAAGAAAAATAAACTCATAAATGCAGGAATTTATTGTTTTGATAGTAATAAGTTATTTAATGTAATTAATAAACTAGAGGCAAATAATAAACAAAAAGAAATTTACTTAACTGATACAATAAGATTTTTAAAAAAATCAATAGCTTTTCAAATTAAAAACAATGATGAGATACAGGGAATAAATAATCGAATTGATCTAGCTAAGTGTGAAGAAATCATGCAAAGATCAATTAAGGAAAAACATATGCTTAATGGGGTTACATTTATAAATCCAGAAAGTTCGTCAATTAGTGAAGATGCTGAAATTGGTCTTGATGTAATTATCGAATCAAATTCCCATATTAGAGGATGCTCGAAAATCTCAAATAATTGTAATATAGGTCCAAATTCTTATATAAAAGATAGCATTATTAAAGAAAACACAACAATAAAAAATTCGACAATACTCAATTCTGAAGTAATGGAAAATGTTTGTATAGGCCCTTATAGCCATATAAGACCAGGTTGTTCAATCTCTTCTGGAAGTAAAGTTGGGAATTTTGTAGAGATCAAAAATAGTTCCATTTCACAATCAGTAAAAATTAACCATTTAAGCTATGTAGGAGATAGTGTTGTTGGTAAATTTACAAATATTGGTGCTGGAACAATAACCGCGAATTTTGATGGGGTGAACAAACACATAACATCCATAGGAGATAAATGTAATATTGGTTCAAATACAGTTTTAATTGCTCCTGTGAATATTGAAGATTCCGTAACAACTGGTGCAGGTTCAGTCATTAATAAGAATGTTGAAAAAAATTCATTAGCTATATCAAGACCAAAGCAAGTCAATATAAAAAACTGGAAAAAATAATTTACTCTAAAAGTGAAATTAATTGCTCTAATTTCCAATATCTACTCCCTTTAATTAATAAAATATCTCCTTTTTTTGTACTTCTATTTAAAATTTTACTTACTAAATTGATATCATTCTCAAAGACTATTTTATTTGTTGAATATACATACTCCATCAATTTAATTCTCATCTCAGAATTACATAAAAATATACATTTCTGAATATCTACATGCAAAATTAAATCTATAATTTCCTTATGATATTTAATAGATCTATCCCCCAATTCTTGCATACTTCCAAATACTAAAAAATGATTTCCAGGATAATCAAGAAGTAAATTTATACAGGCTTTAACAGATTCTGGAGATGCATTATAACTCTCATCCAATATAGTTAATTTCTTTGTATCAATTATTTTGTTTCTGCCATTTATTTCTTTAAAACTAAATTCAGTAAATTCATCGAAATCAATACCAAGTTCTTTAGCAATTGCGTATGTAAATAAAAAATTACGAACATTATGCGATCCTTTAAATGATATTTTAAATTTCTTATTCTCAATAGTTATTAAATTATCTGATTTATTATAAGAACCAGTTAAACAATCATAAAGATTACTGGAATAATTTTCTTCTTTATCACTTTTTAATCTTACTTTTAAGATTCTTCCTCTCCATGAATATTTCAGGTTTTCATCTATTAAGGGCTCATCAAACGGAATAATTACCAACCCATTTGGATTTAAATACTTTACGATTTCACATTTTGCTTGTGCAATAATATTTCTTGAGCCTAAAAGACCTATATGAGAACTGCCAATATTTGTTATGACGGCTATATCTGGCTCAGAAAATCTGGAAAGATTTTCTATTTGTCCAAGACCCCTCATACCCATCTCTAATATCAATAATTTATCTTTCTCATCGCAATTGTTAATTGTTAAACAAACTCCAATTTCATTGTTGTTATTTCTTTTAGAAGCTTCTACTTTTCCATAGCTTTTTAGTACTTCCTTCGCCATCTCTTTAGTAGTAGTTTTACCAACTGAGCCTGTAATAGCGATGACTGGTATATTTAATTTCCTCCTTTTTAGTAAAGATAATCTTTGAAAAGCTTTTACAGTATCTTTAACACTCCAAAAAGGTAAATATTTTGGTACTAATTTTTCATTGCCTTTGGTAATAATTACTGCCTTTACTTCCTTTTCAATGAGACTATCAATAAAATTATGACCATCAAAATTATTTCCTTTAATCGCTACAAATAAATCTTCTGATGAAATATTTCTGCTATCAATACTAATTTTTTCAAAAGAAAGTTTTTTATTTTTTGATTTATTCCAATTTATATCACCTAATAAATTATTAATCTCATTTATTGAAAATCTCATTAAAATTCAATCAAGTTTTTCTAAGCGATGGATCAGCAGATTGGCCATAAGAGAATTTCTCAATTTCTTCAACATCAGGAGATGGTTCTTTAATTCCGCAGACATCTTTATATAAAACTTCATATTCTAATGCAGATTTTTCCCAACTAAATTCTTTACTCATTGCTCTTCTTTGAAGAGATTTCCAGCTATCTTTATGTCTAAAAGCTTCCCAAGACCTCACCAAAGCTGTATAAAAATCTATTGGCTCGAATCTATCAAAACAAAATCCAGTTCCTTTATTAGTTTCTGGATCATGTTGTGTCACGGTATCAACTAAACCTCCAACTTTCCTTACAATTGGTATAGAACCATACCTCATGGCAAGTAACTGACTTATGCCGCAAGGTTCGAATCTGCTTGGCATTAAAAACGCGTCAGATCCTCCATATATAAGTCTTGAAAGAGCATCATCATAAGTAAGAAACACTGCAAAGCGTCCGGGGTAATCAACGGCTAATTGCCATAAACCAGATTCAAGAGATCTATCTCCAGTGCCTAAAACAACTATTTGTGAATCTGTGTATGCAAGCAATCTTCTTGCGACTTGTAAAAGTAAATCAACACCTTTTTGATCAACTAATCTCCCAACCATACCTAATAAATATTTTTTATCATTAATTTCTAATCCCATTTCTCTCTGTAATATTTTTTTATTTTCTATTCTTCCCTCAAGATTATTTAAGTCAAATTTAGAGGGCAAAGCATTATCTCTTGAGGGATTCCATTCATTTAGATCTATACCATTTAATATGCCTCTTAATTTTCCTGAGATGTAATTTAAGAGGCCATCGAGACTTTCTCCGTACTCACTAGTTTTTATCTCCTCAGCATATGTAGGGGAGACTGCATTTACTCTATCTGAATACAACATTGCTGCAGCCATAGTATGGTCTCCATGCATATACCATGGGCACCATGTCATTTTCTCTAACTTCCACCGCCATGGTCCTTGATATTTAAGATTATGGATTGTAAAAACAGTACTTATCTCTGGATCTTGATGCATCCAAACAGGAATCATGCCTGTATGCCAATCATGACAATGTAGAACCTGAGGTTTCCAGCAATTCCAAGCAAACTCTGCAGTAGCACTTGCAAAAAAAGTAAACCTCCAATCTTCATCTTCACCTCCGTATATCATTTCAGAATCAAATGAAGGATGTGCAACTAGATAAATCTGATAATAATGCGTTGGATGTCTAGCCTCAAAAATTGAAAAATTAGATCCCATTGTCTGAGCCTGAAAGATTGGCTCACTGGAAATCTTCAAAATACTCCAAAGTTTTCCATATCCTGGAATAATAACTCTTACATCATGACCAAGCTTGATTAATGAGGGCGGTAAAGAACCTACAACATCACCCATCCCTCCAACTTTAATCATCGGAGCACATTCAGCAGCAGCAATTAAAATTCGCATTAATTATTTAATGATAAACTTTACTGAAAGATAATAAACGATCATGGTGTCCATCCATAATCAGTAAAATCAGGTTTTCTTTTTTCGATAAAAGCGTCTCTGCCTTCCTTTGCTTCTTGAGTGCCATAAAATAATTGTGTAGCATATCCTGATAATTCCTGTATTCCCGCCATTCCATCATTTTCTGCATTAAATGAAGCTTTAAGTATCCGAATAGCTGTAGGACTATTACGCAAAATTTCCATAGCCCATTGTACTCCCTCCTTCTCTAAGTTTTCAATATCTGTTATGGCATTGATAAGTCCCATATCTAAAGCTTGTTCGGCTGTGTACTGCCGACATAAGAACCATATTTCTTTTGCTTTCCTTTGTCCTACAACCCTGGCAAGGTAACCAGAACCAAAGCCCCCATCAAAGCTACCAACTCGTGGGCCTGATTGACCAAATATTGCATTCTTCGAGGCAATGCTTAAATCACATATAAGTTGTAATACTTGGCCTCCACCGATAGCAAATCCTGGGATTAATGCAATGACAATTTTTGGAAGACTTCTTATAAGTCTTTGAAGCTCTAAAACATTAAGTTTTTGCTTTCCACTAAGATCTTTATATCCATTATCTCCTCTAATAGATTGATCTCCTCCAGAACAAAATGAAAAAACACCCTTCTTGTCAGGACCTTCTCCAGTAAAGAGCACAACTCCAATTTTTTCATCATACTTTACTTTATTAAAGGCATCCAAAAGTTCATCAATAGTCTTCGGTCGAAAAGCATTCCTTACATCTGGCCTATTAATAGCTATTCTAGCAATTCCATCATCACATTTATGAAATAATATATCCTCATAGGATTTATATTTTTTCCAGATAACTTTGTTTCCTTTTGAGAAAGATTCCATGGTAACTATTTTAGTATTTAGATAAAAATTTTTTTATTAATACTTTTAAGGATATTTTTTCTTTGTTTAATTTCATCATAAGCATTTGTTTTAACTCTTATTATTGCAGATTTATCAAAAGAGAGGCTCCAAGAAAAGGCCTCTTCGAGTTGATTTATATAAGAAATATTTTTAAACGGTATATTATGAGATTCTGAGAGCTTTACCCAATTTAGATTTCTGTGCATTTGAAATAGTTTTTCAATATCATGTTTGCTTAAATCATTTTCATATATCCTATTAAAAATATTTCCACCTTTATTATCTATCAATAAGATTTTTAAATTTATATCTTTAGCATCCTCATTCAACCAACCATTAATATCATGCAAAAATGATAAATCTCCAGTTACTAATAACAATGGATTCATAATCCTAGCAATCCCAAGTGCAGCAGATAAAGTTCCATCTATTCCAGAAGCACCTCTAAAGCTAAAGCACTTTCTTGAAAGTATTTGTTTCCCAGAAAATGTAAGCCAATCTCTTATGGGACTACTTGCAGAAAGCATTATTGGATAATTCTTTGGCCAAATTTTAGGAACTAAATTTGCTAAAGAGATCTCAGTAATATTTTTGGAAATCAATAATTCTTTTTCTAACAACGCTTTAATACTTTTACCTTTTTCTATTAAATCAACTGTAAAAGATGTTAAACGTTGATTAGTAAAATTTTGAAGAGATTCTCTACTCAAGATGTATTTGACAAAACTTGTAAATCCATATGCATATTCAATTGATTTTTTTGTTGGATCAAGATTTCTTGAATCATTTTCTTTTATTAGAAACTGAATGCCGTTAAATCTCAATAAAAATTTTTCTAATTCATTAGAAGAGGACATTGGACCCAATCTTAATAATTGCTTACACTTAGATAAATTTGATTTAAGAGAAATTATCATTTCCCAATTTTCAACAATTCCTTTTAAATTGATATCAATCCCTGAAACAGGATCAGCGAAAATAGGCCATCCAGTAAAATTTTGAAAGATTTCTAGTGATTTATTAAATTCAGCCAAATCTTCTGTAGATCCTCGATAAGGACCAACTATTATTAAACCAGGTTCATAAAAATTTAATTTATTAAATAAACCTTCAGAAGTTTTATAAAGATTATCTTTCTTCTTAATTAATAATTTATTTTTTTTATTTATGTAAACTTTTTCAAATGTTTCTAACATCTTTTTTTTATTTTCCTGATTGACGCATAAAGGCTTTTCAAAAGGAATATTTAAATGAATTGGACCAGGTTTCAAAAGATTACTTTTAAACATTTGTTTTATTAAATTATCAATGTCTGAATCATCTACATTATGAAATCCATCCAAATCAGAGGATAAATTTAATCTACAAACTGAGCTAAGAAATTTTTCTTGTTTTACAGTTTGGTTCGCACCACAATCTTTTAACCTTAAAGGTCGATCAGCTGTAATAAAAATAATTTTTATGTTTGACATATCAGCTTCAACAGCTGATGGTAATAAATTTGCAACTGCTGTTCCAGATGTAGTTATTACCACAACGCATTTACCTGAAGCTGCAGATATTCCAAGAGCATGAAAGCCCGCAGATCTCTCATCAATACAAGAAAATAAATTTATTCGTCCTTTTTTAAATAGTTCACCAGCAGCTAGCGCTAAAGGAGCTGATCTACCCCCTGGACATAAGATAAAGTATTCAGCGCCAATTTCTATTATAGAATTTAAAAGTTGCAAGCTTTTTAGAAAATTTTTGCATTCAATTGAGAATGTCATAATTTATCTAAATTAAATAATTATCATTACAAAGAAAGATCGCATTTAACGATGGCAAATTCTTCAAAAAAAATATCTTCTATATTTAAGGATTTAAGAAATCTCATAATTTGGATTATTTTAGCTTTAATTATACGATGGCAAGTGATCGAACCAAGATGGATTCCCTCAGGTTCTATGCTACCTACACTTGAAATACAAGATAAAATTTTGGTTGAAAAAATTTCTCCAAAAATTAATCTTAAAAATAATTTATCTAACTTAAAAGATAAAATTATTGTTTTTAATCCACCAGAAAATCTAGTTGAAGCTGGTTATGAAAGTAATATTGCACTAATTAAGAGAGTTATAGGGACACCTGGAGATAGGATTGAAGTGAAGAATGGAAATTTATATGTGAACGATATTATTCAAGAAAAATATACTACTGATAAAAATATTAACTATGCCATTGGCCCAGTCCTGGTTCCTGATAACGAATTATGGGTTATGGGAGACAATAGAAATAATAGTTTAGACTCACATGCATGGGGCTTTCTTCCATATCAAAAAGTTATTGGAAAAGCAATTTTAAGATATTGGCCTATTAATAAATTTGGGCCTATTCGTTTTCCTGATTAATACGAAAGTTTAACTCCAGCGTGCTATTGTAGTTTTTAAAGTTGGAGGATAATAAATGTTTAATCCTGAATTCCTTGCTACAGAAAATAATGACCCAAATGAAGGAAATGATTTAATACAATATTTACAAAAGCAATCTCCCGAAGTTCTTCAGAGAGTAGCAAAATCAGCTAGTGAAGACATTCAAGAAATCATAAGACATAATGTTCAGGGATTACTAGGAATGCTTCCCTCTGATCAATTTGATGTTAAAGTTACTTGTTCTAAAGATAACATTGCAAATCTTCTTTCATCAGCAATGATGACAGGCTATTTCTTGAGGCAAATGGAACAACGTAAAGAGTTGGAACAAGCATTAATTAGTGATGAGAACATGTCTGTTGATATTGACTAAAAAATCAACTTTATATATTCAAATTTTTGTTTCCTCTGGAATAATTCCTAATTTATAAAGTCTCTGATAGAGGTTATATAAAAATTCACTATTTTCATCAACTTTATGCCAATTTTCAGAATTAACTTCTTTTAATAAATTATCACATTCATTTTTATTAAAACTAATAGGAGAAGAATAATGAGCAGATATCAAATATTTCATCCCTTGAAAGTTCTTTACAGATTCAAGCCAATCGCACAGAATTTCTTTAGAACGAGGAAATATAAGTCTTTTCAAAACAGGGGCTATTTGTAATTTTGGGGAATTTTCTCCCATAATGTAATGCAAGGAATCCTGCCAATCCTTATCCCATAGAAATGGATATATTCCAAAATGAGATCTCCTATTAATAAGACCTTTTTTAAAAGAATGATCAAAAATATTTCCTAAAGATGGAATTTTTAGTCTTCCTGGTTTTAGGTACGAAGCAAATAAGACTAATCGAGCCCAACCTTTTTTTCTAAGTTCTATGGTATCTTTTAAAACTTCATCTCCCCTTTCCCTTGAATGAAAAAGCAAGGGGGTGGGATCATAATCAAAAATTTCGGGAGGATTTCGATCAATTCCAACTATCGCGTCGGTAACGTGCAATGTCGATGTTGGTTTATGAAAACAACTTATCTCTTGAAATCTTCCTAAGCCTAAATTTATGGGTCCTAGAGAGGTCCATTCGCATTCCTCTTCAAAAGGAACCCCGTTATAAAGTAGAACCTTGGTTCTTTTTGCTGGTATTCCTAAAAAATCTAATGGAAGATTAATAGGAAAACTCCATTGGCCTGGACATATCCATACATCAGATTCATCAAAAATCCTTAAAAGAGAAGGCAATCCAATTTTATGCTCTAATCCAGATGCTGTAGGCAAAACTATAGCTTTTATTTTTCCATGAATTGATATTATTTTTTGAAGCTCATTAATAAGTTCATTAGTGGGAGGTAAAGGATTTATTAGCATCAATCCATCATCTAGCTTTACCAGTGTCATCCTGACTGGTACTGCGACATAATAGATCCCTTGAATCTGTTCAAAAGACCAAATCTTATTTGGAATTAATTCTCTGCAAAGAGTCTTTTTACTTCCATATGGATATAGGGGAAATAAAGGCCACCATTTCCAATCCTTATTTTTTAAATCCTCAAGCATTATTTTGAAGAGTGAAGTAATTTTTTTGATCGAAGGATTCCATATCTTGGAGCAAATAAAAAGGCAAAAAGAAAAATAAAAGTCTGTACTAAAACAATTGATCCACCAGTTTCTATATCAAACCAATAACTAAAGTATATCCCTAGCAAGCTAGAAATTATGCTACTTAATACAGAAATTATCGACATTCTATCAAATTTATCAGTAAGTAAGTATGCAGTGGCACCAGGGGTTATTAGCATTGCCACAACCAATACAATACCAACAGTTTGCAAACCAACAACAGCTGCCAAAGATAAACAAGTGAGTAATAAATAATGTAAAAACAACACATTTATTCCAACTGTTTTGGCATGTCTCGGATCAAAACAATAAAGCATTAAATCTTTTCTAAAAATTGTTAATAAAATGACCACTAGTAATGAGATAAAAATTGTTTGATTTATATCCGATAAAGATATACCTAATGGACTCCCAAAGAGAATATGCATTAAATCTATATTACTTTTTATCTTTGAGACCAGTACTATACCTAAGGCAAAAAAGCCTGTAAAAACTAATCCTATTACTGTATCCTCTTTCACCCTAGATTTTTGTTTTATAAAACCTATCAATGCAACTGAACCAACTCCAAAAATAAATGCACCTAAGGAGAATGGAACTCCTAGAGCATAAGCAACAACAACTCCTGGCATAACAGCATGAGATACAGCATCTCCCATAAGAGCCCATCCTTTAAGGGTCAAGAAGCTTGATAATAAACCACATACAGCAGCCACTAAAGAACTTATTAGAATTGCCCTCCTCATAAAGTCGTGCATTAAGGGTTCAGTAAAAAAAGAGTTTAAATTTACTGCAAGAAAATATTCATCCATTAAAGTTTTTTATTACTAGGATTCAGGGCCAAAAAGGAAATCTGGTGACATCCCTCCAAATGTACTGGTAATATTTTCGGGCGTAAATACTTCTGATGTATCTCCATAAGCAACAACTGTCTTATTTATTAAAAGGACTAAGTCACAAAATTCACGAACATGAATCATATCATGAGTAGAGAGTAAAATTGTTTTCCCTTCATTTTTAAATTGAATAAATAATTCCGAAATTAATTTTTCTGTTCTAATATCAACCCCTGAGAATGGCTCATCCAATAATAGAATTGACGCTCTCTGAGCAATCGCTCTAGCTAAAAATGTTCTTTTCCTTTGGCCTCCAGATAAGTTACCTATTGGAGTAGAAGAATATTCAATTAAATCAACTCTTTCGATAGCATTTTTAACGGCCTGAATATCAGATTCTCTCGGATTTCTAAAAATATTCATAGATCCATATCTACCCATCATAACAATATCCCAAACACTAACTGGGAAATCTCCATCAATTCCCTCACTTTGAGGAACATAAGCAACTGCTTGATCTTTTTGAGAGTTTTTTAAAGATTCACCATTTATTCTAATTTTCCCTTTTGATACATTTACAAATCCTGTCAAAGCATTAAAGAAAGTTGATTTACCAGCTCCATTCATTCCAACTAACCCACAAATTTGGCCAGCTTTCAATCTTAAAGATGCGTCATAAAGGGCAACTTTACCGTTATAGTCAACGCAAATATTTTCAGCTTCAATTCTATATTTTTCAAATTCCATAGTCTTGATTTTAATTTTTTGAGATTTTATTAAATGCCTTTTTAAAAAGGTTCAGATTATAGTTGAGTAAATCTAAATAAGAACTCGCTGGTCCATCTTTTCCTGAAAGAGAATCAACAAATAAATTTCCACCAAATATTGCTCCTGTTTCTCTAGCTACTGTCAATTGAGATTCAGAGCTTACAGTACTCTCACAAAAGACAGCAGGTATGTCATTCTCCTTAACTAAATTAATTACTTTTGCCATACTTTTTGGTGTAACTTGACTTTCTGCATTTACAGGCCATAAATAAGCTTCCTTTAAACCATAATCATATGCTAAGTAGGAGAATGCCCCTTCACAACTTACTAGATACTTCTTCTTTTTCTCCAATGTATTAAGAAAAAGTGAAAAATCTTCATCAATCTTACTTAATTTCTTTTTATATAAACTAGCATTTTTATTGAATCTCACACTCATTGAAGGCTCTATATTAGAGAGTTCCTCCACAAGAATATCGATATATCTTTTCCCCCGTTTTGGAGAAATCCATGCATGAGGATTTGGCTTCCCTTTGTATGCATCTTCACTAATAAAAATTGGTTTCAAATTATCTGAAATAGTCACTTTTTTAACATCAAGATTTGAAACAAACTTTTCTGCCCATAATTCAAAACCAAAACCATTCTCTATAAAAACTGAGGCTTTAGAACCTTTTATAAGATCGCTTGGAGTGGTTTGATAGCCATGTACTTCCATACCTGGTTTAGTAATTGATTTGACTACAAATTGATCTCCAACAATATTACTTACTATATCTTCTAAAATGGTAAAGCTTACTAAAACCAATTTTTTGTTCGAATTATTTATTTGACTATTATTATTATTTTGACATCCCGAAATAATTAACAAAAAAGCTAATGTACTAATTAATGATAAAAAATTCTTTCTCATGTAATAAAATTCTCAACTAAATTTGAATATTGGTGTATCACGAAGATCATTGAACAAATTCTTCCAATTTATTTTCTCACTTTCAAAAGCATTTTTGACAATATTTTCACTGTTATTTTTTATAAATTCTAAATCAGGTTCTGTTACACCCTTACTAATTGCCATAAAGTCAGCTAAAGAACGAGAAACCACTCTCGTCAAATAAGCCGCACTTATTGCCTGGAAAGAACCAGCCAATAACCAATTAGGGCCATGAAACTTTGAAATATTCAGTAAAGTCTGACCACTCCACTCGACTACTCCTTGAGCTATTGCAGCTTTAATTATCTGCTTTGAAACCTTTTCTAATATTTCTGGGGACCAATTACAACTCCATACTGCTTTCATCTCTTTAATCATTAATGAATTTAAAACCGTCATTGATAAAACATCTATTGAAGGCACTGGAGAGGCTAATACCGAAGCAGCAACCATTATTTGATTTTTTCTTTGTATCTCTTTTAGCTTAATTCTCCTGACAACCTCAATTTCTGCTTGCCATTTTGAATGTAATTCTCTCAAAACTCTCTTCTTTGTATTTTCAATATTTTTATTGGGGTTAAATGCAAATTTCCTAAAGTTTAAAGGGACTTTATTCAAAATATTTTTTTTAGAGTCAAAATAAATAATATTGTTTTTTAAATTTTCAGGGACCTCTTCTTTAAGTCCCTCTATTTGATCAAGTTCAGTTTTATTTTGAGGTGATGCAGTAAACAACCAAATAGGCATATCTTTGGGAAATTGATTTAACCAAAGAAGCCCTTTTGCACTGAGCGGCAGATTTATATGATAGAAAATTGCATCTTCATTGTATATCTTTTGGTCTGAGAAAGTATTGCTAATAAGAGATGGTAATTGATTAATAACATCTAAATTATATGTATCTTGTTTGAAATATTTTTTAAATAAATCGTTATAAAAGTCAAAGATATTATCTCCCACTAGAGAGAAAGATTGCTTTTCGTAATTTAAAATAATTTTTTCAAGTGTTTCTTTTCTCAAAAGATTATTTTTACAATTATTATTTTTCTTTTCTAAATCTTCAAGTACTTTAATGTCATCATTACATATTCTGATCCATCCATTAATATCCTTAGGTTCACTAAATTCTGGCTGATCTTTTTTTAAAAGGAAATAACCACCTAAGCTAGCCAAAACGAATCCTGCAGTCCCTCCTGATAGATGCATCAAGTCGCTTATAAGCCATTCACCAAATCCAATAAAGAAGAAAATAATAATAATATTCCTTTGTGGAAACTTTAAAAAAGTTTTTAGTAGATTTTTTCTGTTAACAATATCAATCAAAATACATATCAATTCTTCTTACATTTTAATCCAAATATTGAAGGATAAAAAGCTTATTAAAGTATGTTAATTATTGATAAAGATATTTTAAAAATTTAATTAGAAGACTTCTTGCATATTTGGATGCTAAATTTATAATTCATTGAATTTATAAAAAGATTTATTAAAATGGCAAATTCAAATTATGAAAAGACTCATGATCAGAGAAACTCTAGAAACAATTTTGAAGGTAATAAATCAAGCTACAGAAATAAATATGGCGGTAATAGAGATGGGGGGGGATTTAGAATCAGGCTAAGTGAAAATGAGATGCAATCAGTAAAAACTATTCAAGAATCATTTCAACTAAAATCGACAGTTGCGGTATTAGGATTTTCTATTAGAACTTTAAGTGTTTTAATAAAAGATGAAAAGATAAGAACCTTAATCACTCAAATAGCAAATAATAAAAATTCATCAGATAAAAACTATGTCGATGAATCTAAGCAAAAAGGTAATAATTCTGTAATTGATCCATTTGCTAGACCTGAAAAAAAACGAATAATAGAAGAGAGTAAAAACAACCAAGAATTAATTGATGAAAAATAAGAAAAGAATTCTCTCAGGCGTTCAACCAACAGGTGATTTACATTTGGGAAATTGGCTTGGAGCAATTAATAACTGGGTAAATTTACAAGATGATCATGAAACATTCTTATGTGTTGTAGATTTACATGCTATTACTACAAAATATAATGAAAAAAAATTAGCAGAAAATACTTTTTCTACAGCAGCACTCTATTTAGCATGTGGAATAAATCCTGAAAAATGTTCAATTTTTATTCAAAGCCAAATTCCTGCACATAGCGAATTATGTTGGATTCTTAATTGTTTAACTCCCATGAATTGGATGGAGAGAATGATTCAGTTTAAAGAGAAATCAATTCAACAAGGAAATAATGTTTCTATAGGATTATTTAATTATCCAATCTTGATGGCAGCCGACATCTTACTTTACGATGCAGACTTAGTTCCAGTTGGGGAAGATCAAAAACAACATCTTGAATTAGCAAGAGATATTGCTCAACAAAGAGTTAATGGGGAATTTGGCAAAGGAGAAGATATATTAAAAATACCAAAAGCAATAATTATGAAAAAAGGCTCAAAAATAATGAGTTTAAATGATGGTTTAAAGAAAATGAGTAAAAGCGACCCTAATGAAGGAAGTCGAATTAATCTTTTAGACAAGCCTGAAACTATTATGAAGAAAATAAAGCGGGCAAAAAGTGATAGTCATAGCGGAATTGAGTACAAGAATGAAAACAGGCCAGAATCAAAGAATTTACTAATGATTTATTCAATTCTAAGTGGCAAAGATATTAATGAGCTTGAAGAGCAATTTAAAAATACTGGTTGGGGAACTTTCAAAACACTAATTGCTGAACAATTAATAGATTCACTAAATCCAATACAAGAAAGATATAAAACGCTAATTGACGATCCACATGAACTCAATAGAATACTCTTAGATGGAAAAGAAAAAGCTCAAGAAGTGGCAAATGCAACGCTCCATAGAGTAAAAAAGAATTTAGGTTTCTACTAAATTGGACTAAAAATATGCCAAATATAACTTTTCCTGATGGAACAATAAAATCATTCAATAAACCGGTATCAATTCTTGATATTGCAAAGAGTATTGGACCAAGCCTAGCTAAAGCTACAATTGCAGGGAAAGTAAATAATAAACTGATTGATGCAACATTACCAATCGTAGAAGATTCTGAAATTGTAATAGTTACTTCAAAAGATGAAGATGGAATTGAAATTATAAGGCATTCATTTGCTCACTTAATTGGACATGCGGTAAAACAACTTTATTCAGAGGCACAAATGGCAATTGGGCCTGTCATAGAGAATGGTTTTTACTACGATATTTTCTGTGAATATAGATTTACACCTGATGACCTAATAAAAATAGAAAAGAGAATTAATAAATTAATTATTCAAAATTATGATATCGAAGTAATTCAAGTTTCAAAAAAACAAGCGATACAAACCTTTCAAGAAAGGCGTGAATTATTTAAATTAAGGATATTAGAAGATATTGATGATAATGAATCTATAAATTTATATAAGCATCAAGAATACATAGATATGTGTAGAGGTCCACATGTCCCTAATACAAAGCATTTACGACACTTCAAACTAACCAAATTATCTGGGTCATATTGGAGAGGTAAAAGTGAAAATGAATCACTTCAAAGAATTTATGGTACAGCCTGGGTTAAAGAAAAAGATCTTTGTGATTATTTAAAAAAAATAGAAGAAGCTGAAAAAAGAGATCATAGAAAATTGGGTAAGAAACATACTCTTTTCCATATTCAAGATGAATCACCAGGAATGATTTTTTGGCATCCTAAGGGCTGGGTCATTTACCAAATACTCGAAAAATTCATTAGAGATTTGCTTTCTCAGAATAATTATTTAGAAATAAAAACTCCATTAGCAGTAGATAAATCTCTTTGGGAAAAGTCTGGTCATTGGGAGAAATTCAGAGAGGATATGTTTACAACTGCATCTGAAAATAGAGTTTATGCTATTAAACCAATGAATTGTCCTTGTCATGTGCAAGTTTTTAATCAAGGGTTAAAGAGTTATAAGGATTTACCTCTTCGATTAGCAGAATTTGGTTCTTGTCATAGAAATGAACCATCAGGATCTTTACATGGTTTAATGAGAGTTCGAAATTTTACACAAGATGATGCTCATATTTTTTGTACTGAAGAACAAATACAAGATGAGGTTTCAAAATTTATTGATCTGGTTTTTGAAGTTTATAAAACATTTGGATTTGACGAAATCATAATAAAATTATCGACTCGACCTGAGAAAAGAGTTGGAAGTGAAGAAATTTGGAATAAATCAGAAGAAGCATTGTCAAAAGCTCTTGAAAGTAAAAAACTGACTTGGGAGTTACAACCTGGGGAAGGAGCTTTTTATGGTCCAAAAATAGAATTCTCATTGAAAGATTGTTTGAATAGAATATGGCAATGTGGAACAATCCAAGTTGATTTTTCTATGCCTATAAGACTCGATGCAACATATATTGATGTTGATAATGAGAGAAGAAATCCTGTTATGTTGCATAGAGCAATATTAGGCTCTTTTGAGAGATTTATTGGAATATTGATAGAACAATATGAAGCAAAATTTCCTATTTGGTTAGCCCCCACCCAAATCATCCTACTGAGTATCACAGATAGAAACAAAGACAAGTGTATTGAATTCAATCAAAAATTTATTCAAAAAGGCTTTCGCTCAAGGATTGATATCAGAAATGAAAAAATTGGATACAAGATAAGAGAATGTACTCTCGACAGAATCCCTTTAATAGGTGTTATTGGAGATAAAGAAGAAATAAGTAATTCAATCTCTTTGAGATCTCTCGATGGAGTTAATTTGGGTAATTATTCTTTAGAAAAACTTTTTGAATATATGAATTCTTTAATAAATAAGAAGGGAAGATTAAATTAAAAATTAACGATATGAACTTACTAGCTTGCGATCTCGGTGGTACTAAAGTCCTAATAGGAATCTATAGTAATAATGATAATCGACCAAAATTGTTAAAGAAGGAAAAATATTTATCTTCGGAATGGGATTCAATTTATCAAATAATCGAAGATTTTCTATTCAAGAAATGTATTGGTATTCAACCTCCAGAGAAGGCTTGTTTTGGAATAGCAGGGCCAGTAAATAATCATTCTGCAAAGATTACAAATTTAAATTGGGAAATAGATGAATTAGTTCTAAAGAAAAGTTTTAATTTAAAGAGTGTTGAATTAATTAATGATTTTGCAGTCTTATTGTATGGAATTCCTTTCCTAAAAGAAAGTCAATATATGACTATTCAAAATGGAGCAAAACTTAAACTAAAAAAGGAAAATCTTCACACAATTGTTGGAGCTGGAACTGGTTTAGGTGTTTCAAGAGGTTTAATTTCAGAGGAAAATATTTTTGTTCTTGCTAGTGAGGGAGGACACGTTGAATTTGCTCCAAAAACTAATAAGGAATGGGAAATAAAACTTTGGCTCCAGGATAATCTTAAGGTTGATAGGATTTCTAATGAAAGAATTGTTAGTGGAGAGGGCTTATTAAATATTGCGAATTGGAGATTTAGTAAAAAAGATTTAGAAAATCACCCATTTAAATGCCTATTAGAAACTCAAAAATCTTCTACTTCAAGAAAAAAACTTCCAGAAAAAATTTGTGAATTAGCATCTCAAGGTGATCACACGATGCTAGAAATTGAAAAAATATGGTTAGATGCTTATGCTTCATTCATTGGCGATTTAGCTGTGCATGAACTTTGCTACGGTGGGCTATGGATCGCTGGCGGAACAGCTTCTAAGCATTCATCAAACTTTAAGTCAGATTCTTTTTTGAAACAAATTTTAAATAAAGGTAGATTAAAAGATATTGTAAGATCTATACCAATAAGAGTTATTTTAGATGAGGATCTTGGATTACATAGTGCAGCATGTAAAGCACAAATTCTTTAAAAAATAAATTGAGTTAAATTTAAAAATGACTATTCCAGAAGTTGGTAAAAAAGTAAATGTATCAGTCCCATCAACGACTGCAAATCTAGGGCCAGGTTTTGATTGCTTAGGAGCTGCACTAGAGCTTAAAAATGAATTTGTATTTACCAGAATTGATGGAGGAGGAGATAGATTTGAACTAATAATGGAAAGTACTGATGGAAATCATTTGAGAGGAGGCCCAGAAAATTTAGTTTTTCGTGCAGCACAGAAAGTCTGGCAAAGTGCTCATGTATCACCTTTTGCTTTAGAAGCTAGAGTAAAACTCGCAGTTCCACCAGCTCGTGGATTAGGAAGTAGTGCTACCGCAATTGTGGCTGGATTAATTGGAGCAAATGCGATAATGGAATCACCTTTATCTAAAGAAAAACTTTTAGAATTAGCAATTGATATTGAAGGTCATCCAGATAATGTAGTGCCTTCTTTGTTAGGAGGTCTATGTTTAACAGCAAGATCTTCATCTCATAGATGGAGGATTGTAAGATGTGATTGGCATGAATCTATTAAAGCAGTAGTTGCTATCCCAGCAATAAGACTTAGTACAAATGAAGCAAGGAGAGTGATGCCTAAGAATGTACCAATATCAGACGCTGTAACAAATATGGGAGCCCTTACTTTATTACTAAATGGTTTAAAAACTGGAAATACAGAATTAATTAAAGAAGGGATGTTCGATAAATTACATGAACCTTATCGATGGAAACTTATAAAAGGTGGGTTAGAAGTAAAGGAAGCCGCATTAGAGGCAGGTGCATTAGGATGTGCTATTAGTGGAGCAGGCCCAAGTATACTAGCTCTTTGTAAAAAGGAAAATGGTCGAGTAATTAGTCAAGCAATGGTTAAAGCATGGGAGAAAGCGGGAGTAGCAAGTAGAGCTCCTTTTTTAAATATTCAGACAAACGGTAGTAATTTCACTCAAGTCCAATCTAAGTAGTTTTACTTAATACAAATAGTATTTTAGTCTCAACCTGTATACATCATTTACTACAATAAGTAGATTGTTCATTAAATAATGAATTTAAATTATTTTCCATGGTTGTCAATAATTGTTCTACTCCCTTTGATAGGGGCAATTATTATGCCTTTTTTAAAATCAAAAGAAGCAGAAGATAATACTTTACCGAGAAATATTTCATTAAGCTTTTTACTGGTTGATTTTTTACTAATAGTAGGAGTCTTATTTCAAAAATTTGATCCTACCAATAGTTCCCTCCAATTGATAGAAAGAATTGTCTGGTTACCTTCAATTGGTTTAGAGTGGTCATTGGGAGTTGATGGATTGTCAGCTCCTTTACTTGCATTAAGTGGCTTGATAACTCTTCTCTCAGCGGCGGCAAGCTGGAAGGTCAAGAAAAAATCTAATTTATATTTTGCTCTACTTCTTATTCAGGCTTCTGCACAAGGTATGGTTTTTCTCTCACAGGATTTTCTATTATTCTTTCTTGCTTGGGAATTAGAATTAGTGCCCGTATATCTTTTAATTGCAATATGGGGAGGGAAAAAGAGATTATATGCCGCGACAAAATTTATTATTTATACAGCATTAGCTTCACTCCTAATTCTTATTAGCGGATTAGCACTTGCATTAAATGGAGACATATTTACCTTAAATATTAGTGAAATCACGAATAAGCATGTAACTGGAAATCTAGCATTATTAGCTTATTTTGGTTTCTTGATTGGTTTTGGGGTAAAACTACCAATTTTCCCTTTACACACTTGGCTTCCAGATGCTCATGGAGAGGCAAATGCTCCTGTTTCGATGCTTCTGGCTGGAGTTCTCTTAAAAATGGGAGGTTATGCACTATTAAGATTTAATGTGCAAATTCTTCCTGAAGTTCACCTCAAATTGGCACCTGCTCTAATTATTCTTGGAATAATAAATATTATATACGGAGCCCTAAATGCATTTGCGCAAGATAATGTTAAGAGAAGAATAGCCTGTAGTTCTGTTAGTCATATGGGGTTCGTTCTACTTGGGATAGGCGCAGTTGATGCATTAGGAATCAGCGGAGCAATGCTTCAAATGATTAGTCATGGATTGATAGCTGCTGCAATGTTTTTTGTTACCGGTTCTTTTTATGAAAGAACAAATACACTCTCTATTCCTAATATGGGAGGCTTAGCAAAAGTCCTTCCGATAACTTTTGCATTCTTTTTAGCAAGTTCTCTCGCCTCTTTAGCTCTTCCAGGAATGAGCGGTTTTATTAGTGAAATAACAATCTTTTTAGGAATTACAAGCCAGGAAGGATTCACCTCATTATTTAGATCAATTACAATCCTAATTGCTGCAATTGGTTTGGTTCTTACCCCTATATATCTGCTCTCAATGTGTAGACGTGTATTCTTTGGACCAAGGATTCCTGCTCTAGCAACAGTATCTGAAATGAATAGTAGAGAACTTACTATTGGACTTAGCCTATTATTCCCAACTCTTTTAATAGGTTTTTGGCCCAAGCTAGCAATAAATTTATATGAATCTTCCACCAATGCTCTCAGTCAACAACTAACCTTAGCTAAATTAGTAGGTATAATTTTCTAAAATTAATATGAGCAAAAATATAACCTCTTCATCGGTTTTTACATGTGAAGGTCTACCTGATTTTCAGAAATTTACCCCAGACAAAATTAGTAAAGAATTTCCCAATATAATAAAGAAATTAGACTTAGATTTTAAAAATGTAGAAACATTTTTTAATTCTTATTCTCAAAAAGAAAAATTAGAATGGGAAATAATTATGGATCCCTTAAATAAAATTAATGACGAAATGAGATGGAGTTGGGGAGTTATTAGCCATTTAAATGCAGTAAATAATTCTGAGGATTTAAGAAATGTTTATTCCCAATTGTTGCCACAAGTTATTACTTTAAATAATAAATTTGGGCAAAGTAAGATAATTTATAAAACTCTAAAAAAACTAAGAGATACAAATAATTTTGACATTACAAAAAATAGAATATTAGATAAAGAAATTATCGGAATGGAGCATAGTGGTATTTCTCTAAATAGTCCTGATCAAAAAGAATTCAACAAAATCTCAGAACGATTGGGTGAACTAACTACAAAGTTTAGTAATAATGTTCTTGATGCATCAAATAATTGGTATCTCTTATTAGAAAACAAGTCTCAAGTAGAAGGTTTACCAGATAGAGTTCTTGAAATGATGGCTCTTTCGGCGAAAAAATATTTAAATAACACTGGTAATATTGATATTAAAAATGGTCCTTGGAAATTAAGTTTAGACATACCAACCTATTCTGCCTTTATGAACTATGCGGTAGACAGATCTTTGAGAGAAACACTGTATAAAGCCTTTGTTAGCAGGGCCTCAAAAGGTGAAGAAGATAATAATCTAATTATTGAGGAAATCTTACTTCTAAGAACAAAGCAAGCAAAAATGCTTGGATATGAAAGCTGGGCTAATCTTAGTCTTTCTACAAAAATGGCTAATAAAATAGAGAATGTAGAAAAACTGCTAGAAGAATTGCGAATTCCTTCATTCAAAGCAGCTAAGAAAGAATTAGATACATTAAATAATTTCGCTCAAAAAAATGGTTTTAACATAAATGAAAAATTAAAGCCATGGGATATTAATTATTGGTCAGAAATACTTAGAAAAAAAGAACTTAACTTAGATCAAGAGGCTTTAAGGCCATGGTTTCCACTTAACGATGTTTTAAAAGGACTTTTTAAATTAACTGAAAAACTTTTTGATATCCACGTAGTTGAAGCCAATGGGGAAGCACCTGTTTGGCATAAAGATGTTTTATTCTTTAATATCTTAGATAGCCAAAGTAGAAAAATTGCCTCATTTTATTTAGATCCTTTTTCTCGACCTGAGACAAAAAGAGGCGGTGCTTGGATGGACGAATGTCTTAATAAAAATGTTAATTCAAAAGGTGAACCAATTTTTCCAGTAGCATATTTAGTCTGTAATCAAACACCCCCTACAGAAAACAAACCAAGTTTGATGAGTTTCGAAGAAGTTCTCACCTTGTTTCATGAATTTGGTCATGGTTTACAACATATGCTCACTACTATAGATTTACCTCAAGTAGCAGGCATTAATAATGTTGAATGGGATGCTGTTGAACTCCCTAGTCAATTTATGGAAAATTGGTGTTTTGATAAAAATACGCTTCTCAATATTGCTAAACATTGGCAAACAGGAGAAAAATTATCCAATAATGATTATGAGAAGCTTTGCTCTAATAGAACTTTTCACTGCGGAATGTCTACTCTAAGACAGCTACACTTTGCCATTACAGATTTGAGATTGCACAGTAACATAGCTAATTATTCAGACAAAAATTCTGATGAAATAAGAAGAGAAATAGCAGAAAATACTTCTGTCTTTCCTCCTATTAAAGAAGATAAATTTCTATGTTGCTTTAGTCATATTTTCGCTGGGGGATATTCAGCTGGTTATTATTCTTATAAATGGGCAGAGGTGCTGAGTGCTGATGCATTTTCCATGTTTGAAGAAGTTGGCTTAGATAATGATCTGAAAGTAAAATCAATTGGGAAAAAATATAAGGAAACGATTTTAAGCCTTGGAGGTAGCTTACCCCCTTTGGAAATATTTAAATCATTTAGAGGACGTGAACCAAAAACAGATGCACTTATAAGACATCTTGGATTGGAAACTATTAGTTAATCAATTCTTTAAAAATTACCTCAATAGCCCTTTCATCTCTTATTAAATCTTTATGTTTAAAAATTCTTAATGAGTAACTATTACCTCGAGGCAAATAAGCTTTCCAACCTGGAAAGACCATTAAATCCCAGTTTGTAAAAAAACTAATACACTCTACATTTTCAAGTAAATAATCAAATTTAGATAAATCGATTAAGAATCTACTACTTATTTTCATCTCGGATATCCCTTTCAGAAGAAAACTCGGGACGAGTTGAGCAGTTAGCGTTCCAAAATGAGGAGAACCTATGCTTATAAACTTTTCTGTTCTTTTATATCCCTCAAATCTATATATCCAATTTCTAGCGATTAATCCACCCATTGAGAAACCTATAATATCAATTTTTTTCTCATATCCATATTTTTCAATAATAAGTTTATTTAAAGATTTAGTAATTTCAATAATAGAAATCTTCCCAAAATCATGTTTTAAAGTAGGGGCAAAATATTCGATATTTTTATCATCAAGTTTTTTAATAAATAAATTAAATATTTCTCCTGAATTCCACAATCCATGAATTAAAACTACTGGTTTTTCAAATGAATTCACTTTTATGATTTCTCATATAT
>MDTD01083400.1_pt1 | contig 23332 bp, 22 predicted proteins | sample 811221 | NCBI WGS metagenome assembly MDTD01 (sample SAMN05326646, study PRJNA326480) | marine metagenome | isolation source: seawater | place: Pacific Ocean: South West | collected 2011 | reverse complement strand
GCATCAGTGGAAAAAGACGATCCGCTGGCTTGATGAACTCACCGCTGAAGCTTGCATGAGCAAGATTACATGCTAAATTCGTGGGGATCCCTCAGTACTGAACCAGTTCTCCTTCAAGTTCATCCAGTCTAAGTCCCAACTCTAATAAATGCTCATGTTCTTGCTCTAATTCTTCATAAAACAAGATGTCAGGAATTGAAAAACTATAAGGAAGCTGAAACATTTGTGCCAGAAGATTCCCTTCTTCCATATCGATCAGAATGTTAGCGTCACTAATTAACAACTGCATCAAACATTCCTAATTTACGCTCCTTGTGGAATGCTGAAAGCGGCATTTTTAAAAACTCAGCAGCTTTGGATTCAGTTATATATTCTTCGGCCAGTGCTCGGTAAACGAGTTGCTTATATAAAAATGTTGCTTCCTGGGGATAGGGGTCACCGGGTTCCCGTGTACGCCACTTTAGCTTGTTAAACTGCATGTAGTAATGCTTTTGCAGCGTTGATGAGATTATTTCAGTTTGCCCTGCACGCACCAGAATACCCATCATACTGATACCAAACTCTTGCTTAAGCATAAATAACTCACGTGGCTCAAGAGCCCGACGATGTTTGCCAAGGTGTTGTTTTATCGCTGTTTGAGGCAACAAAAAGGCACCAGCGAAGTGATTACATGCTTTCTCTTCGTCAATTGTATCAGGTAGCCGACCATGTAAAACCAAATGACCTAACTCATGAGCAAGGGTAAAGCGTTGGCGATCTCCCGGTTGCGTTGTAGATACAACAATCACTGGCGAATCATTAATCTGTCCGGCTAATCCATCAAATTTATTGCCTACATCGACATCCGTACAAATAATCATGATGCCACGAGATTCAAGGCAATCGATCATATCTGGAATAGGATTAAGCCCTAACTGCCACTCCTCTCGCATTTTTTCTGCGATAGATTCAATCATTGCCTCAGAATCTACATGCTCAGGTAAATCGTTTGGAAGAGTAAACTTTGATATCGGACGGACAGAGTCAGGAAAAAGCTCTAGTAATTCCGTCCATAATTCAGCTTGGTCAAGTACATCACCATTGATTCGGTCAAGAACTTTCTTGGGCGTGTTAGAGCGTTTGCGGTACTCGACGTGGCCTAGTTCTACTTTAGTGGGCCGGAAAAAGTATTCTGAACGGACACCAAGAGTCTTCGCGAGTTTATAAAGTTTTCCTGAGGATGGCATGGCTTCTCCATGCTCATACTTTTTAATAGCGTTTGCAGAAACTCCCACTGCAATACCCAGCTCATTCATAGACATGCCGGCAGCTTTACGAGCACGCACCAACCGTTCTGAAAACATTGTCAATCTCCCTGCTAGGTTTATAAAATTAATTATTTTTGTGAAATTATAAACTTTAAAGGGCTGGTTGTCGATAATATGTCCTAATGAGAGTTAGTAGCCGTTAATACAGATTAACGTCAGCTATTATTGCTAACTCTGGCAGTCGCGAATTCGCGACTTCACATTTCATGATCAATGATAAACCTTTGAGGCTCTGTTAGAAGCAGCTTGAGGTTGTTCATTCTTTCCTGATAAGTATTCTCTAGTACTTTCTTGAAACTTGCACCACGAGCTAATCGGTATTTTTCCATTTTCTTTTTAAGTATTCGATGGTCAGGACCGTCGATCAACGATAAAGCCTTACCGATTCCATACTGTTCTATAAGTGTATATACACGGTTTGGCATCTTCAAAAGAATGTTTGGATCGTAAAATCTTAGGCCTTGAAAAGAGTATTTTTGCTTATCCATTTCAGCAACTTTGAACATTGACTTCGCTCCTCTAGCTCTCGGTTTGTGTTGCTTTTCTATTCGAGTGTATTTTGAATAGCCGAGGTATTGGCCACCCTGTTCCTTCGCCTTGTCATACGCACTGATTGGGCATCCTGTTTTATCACCATATCGATAGCCAGTTCTCGAATCATGCTCAAAAAATGGATAGTAGGAAGGAGAGTAAGCATAGTCAGTTATCAAATGTCTAAATGGAACATTCGGAAGATCAAGCGCGTAATCAACTCGCGTTACATTGCCACTGAGCATCGAAAGTTGATAGCTGCAATGGCCTAGAAGATCCTGAATAAGCTGCAAGATCGTTGCAGCATTTCTGAGGCGGACTCTATTCGGATTAAAGTATATTTTTACTGGATTTTGAATTTCACTCAATCCAAATAAGAATATACTCAGCGTAGAGCCATCAGAAAAGTTAGCATCCAATCTGCGCTTATACTTTTGCAGCCCAGCATCCTTACCATCTAAATGTGTTAACTTGAACTGGTAGTCAGCAGTCCTAAACTTTTGCAAACCGTAAAACATCCCTGCTTGCTCGTTTGTTAATGGGATAGTTACAGAGATCATATCTATAAATAAAATCGCGTGTATCTCAGGTTTTTTAAATACTTTAGATAATATAAATGAACTAGCTTCTATTGTTTCATCATTAAACTTTCGATTCATAATAATCTCACTATTAAATTAGTACAGCGTTAATAATGAAATTATTATTAGTTAGTTTGTAATTGTACTTTTATTGTTTTTTAATGTTTCTCTATAATGCCCTTTGTCAAACAATGTGATCTTTATCCCTCTTTTGTCCTTGTGTTTTTCTGGGTTGTTAGGTTTGTCTTTTGTGTACTTGATTATATTTTTTTTGTCTAAGGCGGTTAAAGACTCAGAAATTGCATTTGTACTAATGCTTTCTCTGTTAGAAAATTTGGCTATTTTATTAGCTAACGCTTCTAAATTCGAATAAAAATACTTTCCAACTCTTCGTCTTGATTTTCCTCTTGTAGCTAAGTAAATGCCTACTTCCACATCGAGCTTTTTCAGCTTGTAGCCGGACTCATCTTTATTGTTACTAAAGTGCACTATGCATCTAAGTATTAAGCCTCTTCGCGTATTATAAAAATTTAAACCTTTTGTCTTTGCCATGAACAACTTCCCTCCTATCTACTAGGAAAGTACCTAAAGCGATCGGGATATTCAACAGTTTATTCACGAATCATGTTCGTGATCCGCGAACGTTCGTGATTTGAGAATCTAGAAATAGAAAGGTTCGCAAAATGCGAAGCTCAAATAATTAATATTCAATTGCGCTATTATTAATAGCGTTGGAATTGTTTTGAGTGCCTATGTCTGATTTTGATTTTTTTAAAGATGAAAGTCCCATTAAAAATAATATGGTTATGGATTCGTCCCGTTTTTTTGAATGTAAAAAACAAATTAAGGAGTTGTCACCATTTGGAAGCAGGTCATGCCTGTATGAGGTTTTTATTTGTAAAGGCTACGAAATTGAAAGTTATAAAACTATGGTAGCTTTTTTAAAAGAATTGCATCCGAGTTGTTGGAGTGCTTATAACAAATCTTTAGAGTCGGCAAGGACTGAAGTTTTACTTTGGGGTGATTCCGGCATAGGTAAGTTGGATGATAAAACAGCTTCCTTATTAAAAAGTATTAGACACGATACAACAATATTTAATCGACTTGAGAAATTGATGAAAATTAATGGAGGGGAGTGGAATTTTTATAATGTTTATCAAGCAATGTGCAAGGTATGTAACATAAGCGAAGCTAAAGAAAAGCAAAAGGCTTTAAGGAAAAAGAAAGAGGGGTTGAAAAAAAAGGAAAGGGCGATTAAATCTTTTGAGGCGTTATCTCCAGAAGACAAGCGAGAAGTTTTTAGGATTCTTATAAGTGATAAAACTCAACAAGAAATTTTAATTGGTCTTGATAAGTTAATTAGAACCAGAGCGAGAATGGTTGCGATAATGAATATTTGTCATGACGCTTTAGAACAGCATTATCAATATATTTTGGATCCAACTATCTGTAATGAAGATGTTTTTCGATTTTTTGGATATATAGATGACATATGATGAAATTTTTGAATATGAACAGGAAAAGTTAAAAACTCTCTGTGATGTGGATAGTGTTCCCGCTAAGTATATGAATTTGGATGGCGACGCGAAAAGAGCGAAAATTAGAGCTATCGATAAAGGAGCGGTTGAGGAACGAAAGACGCTTTATCTATCAGTTGCCTTTGGCTGGTATGAAGACTTGGGCTTTGGCAGCAACAAAGAGTTGTTTAATTCAGATTTGATAACCAGCAAGTGTGCGGCAGAGTGTTACAAACAGGTTAACAGAGCAAAAGTAGAGCTTATTGTACACAATGGCAATTTTGAGGAAGTTGGCAAAATGCCATCGTCCCATTTAGATGCTTTTTTAAGAATATCCAGTGATAGCGGCACGGATGAAGAATTCAGGGTAAGAGTTAAGGCCGTATATGACGACCTATATATTAAAAAGGTAGAAGGAGATGATCTTACCGCTAAACGCATACTGGGCTACATTCGTGAAAAGTATGAAGGTAATTCTCCAAAAGAGGCCAGAAAAAAGCGAACAATTGAGAGCAGTGCGTCAACCGCGTCACGAGATGAGGATTTTGGTGCTTTTAACTTCGATGATGATGAAGATGATGCGAGTACTGGGCCTAATTCCAATGACAAAGCCGAAAGAAAACCTTCAATCAGTCATCAACAATTGCCATCGTCAGATACTTTAGTAAAGTTCCCATCAAAATCTAGTGATGATTTGACAGAAGAAGAAATGGATATCTACTTGAGCAGCCTTGCAGAATGGTTGAATGATAAAGGTAAAATTTCACTTACTAAAAATTTGATCGCGGAAATATTGGGAGGTAAGAAACGATCTCTATGGTCTTTATTGCGCATATACAAATCTGACGTTGGTGTTAGAGAATACAAGAAGACTTTAAAAAAGGCGCTTAGTTCCAGGCCATGGGGGCGATCAAAGTCAGTATCATAAAACCTTTTAGCAGTCGCGAATTCGCGACTGCTAATTATGTATATTAAGTCGGTACAAAACAGCCGTTTTCCTGCCTTAAATCCTCTGTTAGCTTGTAAATAGCTTATCCAAGCAAATCCCTCATTTTCATCATAAATCACATATATTCGGAGCAACTCAATGGATGCAGCATGCCCTTACGCGCTGTATATGGGGCGTCTTGCGCCTAATAGTCAGCGTTCCATTGCCTCACAGCTTAACAGTATTGCAGCCATGCTTGATTGGCCTGAACATGAACGGCAAGAAAGGTTTCATCATATCGACTATCAACAGGCCAGCCATATCAAGGCGATGCTGTTATCAAAAGGCTGGTCAGCTCGCTCAATTAACCGTGCGATGACAGCCATTCGCAATATCGTCAAAGTGGCGGTAATGACGGGTATTGCACCAGAAGCACAGGTAATACAACTGCAAGCTATCACAAAGGTTAAACACGGCAGCCACAAAGGCACACCGTTAACGGCTCAGCAGGTCAATAAACTATTCAAACACCTGAATGCTGATAAGTCTGCTACCGGCAAACGTAACGCGGCGATAGTGACTATTTTACTCGGTTCTGGATTGCGCCGAAGTGAATTGGTGGCGCTTCGATACGGTGATTTTTCGGTGGAGGCAAACACATTACATATCGAAAAAGGCAAGGGTAATAAAAGCAGGACGGTATACCTACCTGATTGGACAGCAAAAGGTTTGCTGGATTGGCTAAAGATACGCGGGGATGGTGATGGTTTTCTTTTTGTGCGTATTGTGCGTGGTGGTCATATTCAGCATGACAGCAAATTATCGTCGAGCTTTATCTATTCGCTAATCCGTAAATCACTTGCCGCCATTGGTGTAGAAGGAGTGTCACCACATGATTTGCGCCGGACTTTTATTACACGGTTACTGGAACAGAACGTTGATTTGAATACAGTACGCCAAATGGCAGGTCATGCTGATATTGCCACCACCATTATGTATGACAAGCGCGACCAGCAGGTTATGCAAAAGGCGGCGTCACAACTCAGCTATAAGCAGAAGTGAGGCATCGTATGTTGAAACGGCAATTAAACAATCCTCACTTGTTGCAATATCTGACCTGCCAGTGGGTTAAGCGGCTTTTAGGTTATGCGGTAGGTATTGATGATGATTTTATCAATCCAGAGGTCTTAACCTATTTACGAGGGCAACCCACGTCCAAATCGGCGTCGAAACTTACTAAAAAGGCACTCGTTGCCTTGTTGAGCATTGACGACCGGCATCCAAAAACCACCAAGCTATTTCTAGATAACTGCACCTTTATCCGCAAGCTTCTCAACTTGCCGAGAGGTGCAGACAAACTGATTCAGTTTGCATTGCTATGTCAGGCAAACCCGTGGTTTCAAAATGTGGTGAACATGCTGGATATCCAAGACAGCTATACCGGATTAAACAGTATTTTGTTGGATATGACTGGCCTCAAGGTATCGGATTTCAATGCTATTGCTGAAAGTTTAATGCAGTTTGGTTTGCTGAATGACAAAGACTTCGGTGCTATCGATGGCAGTGAATTACCGCAACCAATGTTGCTTAACCTGCTTACAAACAAATTGCATTCAAGAGAGCAGTTAATCGAACCATTATTGCAACCCAGTGAAAAGGCGCAGTTTGCACTCGATGACTTTCCTCAGGTGAATACCGCACTATTAGGTGATTTCCTGTCATCGGCAATGAGTAAAGCACAGGTCGGCACCAGTGTCTTGCTACATGGTATGTCAGGCTCCGGTAAAACCGAGCTAGCCAGAAGCTTAGCCAAGCATTGTGACTGTACACTCTATGAGGTCCGCTCGACAGGCATGGTAAAACAAAATCCTGATGAAGCATTGGAATCACGCTATCCCTGTAAAGACAGGCTACGGCATTTATCGTTACTCAATGCCTTACTCAGCGCACCGAGTAATGCGGTACTATTGATTGATGAATGTGAACATCTCTTTGAGTTAGCTGATAATCACTACAGCAAGGAATACTTGCAGCGGTTTATTGAGCACAACGCCATACCGTGTATCTGGATCACCAACCATGTGCAGTGCTTGGAGCCAAGTTTCATTCGCCGGTTTAAGTTGGTCACTGAGGTACCATCACCTAGGCCGGAAGATATTCAGCATGTATGCAAGCGTCATTTTAAAGGCCTGGGTCTTTCAGAGCGTTTTAAGCGCAATATTACGCGTATCGACAATGTTTCACCGGCACTGATAGCGAATGCGACACATGTCGCGAAAACACTGAATATAACGCGTACAGACGCTGAGAATACGATACATGACGTTATTGAAAGCACATTGCAGGCGTCAGGGCTGTGGGACAGCAAAGCTCAGTATCAAGGCGAGTTAGACTTTGATGCGTCACTGCTGAACTTAAAACAACCCGCAAGTTATCTGGATGAAGTCAGTTTCGCACTAAAGCACAACAAACCTGTTCGCGTATTGTTATCTGGGCCACCCGGCACCGGTAAAACCGCCTTTGCGCATTACCTCACCGAAACCAATCAGCGCGACCTTATTCGTGTGAAGTGTTCCGACGTGCTGAGCAAGTGGGTAGGCGAAAGCGAACAGAACGTAGCAGAACTCTTTCACCGCGCACACGTTGAAGAAAAGGTCATTTTGCTTGATGAGGTCGATAGCCTATTGGTCAGCCGAGAGGCATTAACAGCACACCATGAACTGCAACTGGTTAACGAATTTCTGACGCAAATTGAGTGTTTTACGCAACCGCTTTTTGCAGCTACCAACTTTGATAGCCGGTTGGATAAAGCAGTAATTCGGCGCTTCGATTTTAAGCTTGAATGTGCTTACCTGAAACCGGAACAAGTCTGTGCCTTATACCGGCAAGTACTTGGTATCAAACGGTTGAATTTGGAAGAGCAGCAACGCTTATCCACATTAAAACATCTAACGCCAGGTGACTTCGCCATACTGGCAAGGCGCAAACAATTTAGACCAAAACAGAACCACCGACTCTCTGCTATCACGCTGTTGGCAGAGGAAAACCAACGTAAACAACCACAAACCCCAATGGGCTTTATCCGCCCTCACTAACCTAAAAGGTAAACATTATGACTACATCTGTATTGAGTACGCTCAAGGTCATCGCTCGTCCTAAAATTGAGCCTAAACCTCCGGTCATCGGTAAACGCATGAAGCTAATTGAAAAGCTGGAACAGCAACAAGAGCTGGCTACCTGCATGATAGAAAAGCGTCCGTTTGAGGCGTACCGCGAAAAGATGGTGAAAGACCCTGTTACCGGCGAGCGCAAAAAGCAACGCCGCCAAGTTACCGTTAGGCCGTGGTATTACGACAGCGACGGCCACTATTATCTTGAAATAAAGGTGAACAACAAATCCATTGAATTGCAAAAGGATAAGCATGCCATTGATGTTGGTGACAAAGCCAAGTTACCAGAGCTCATCGACACCATCATCAAGGCTACCGAGAAAGGTGAACTGGATACCTTTTTACTGGCACCACCGGCAGCAAAGAAAGCTCCAACTAAACCAGATGCGAGCAAAAAGGCATAAGTAAACCAGGTCTGTGGCGTGACCTTATCCATGTTCACAGACCTGCCGTTAGTAACCTGTAAGTGCCTCAACCAGCGAGATGCAAAGCAACTTTATTCGCTTCCTCTATCGCCGCTAGGTTAACGTCGATATCAATGTTTTCATTGTTGATGTCTGTGAGCATCTTGCTCTGCCAATAGTGCAATACCTTATCCACAGACTTGGGCTCCACACAATGGTGCAAAACCAAGGGTGAGCGCAAGTCACCATCACTACCAATAAAGGCCCAGACAAAACGTTCCTGCTGGGTTTCTCTAATGCAATAGAGTTTATCAATCAGGTGAGTTGAGCCTTCGGCTGAGCGTGTGTGGAGTAAGAAAATATCGCTAATGCCATCCTCAAGGTCTGGAAATTGAAAAACCAGTTCCATGTGTTCGGCATCATCCGCGCATTCTTGCCGGAACAATGCAGACAGAAACTGTGTAAAGCGGCAATCCAGTGGCGTAGTGATATTAGAGAAGTTTAGTTGAAGTGACATACGAGAGTTCCTTATGTGTATGTCATTAAATTAGTATTCTCAGCAGGATAAGTACTTACAGGTCTTTTTTCACAATCCAATAGAAAGGCCGAAATCATGAACATTCAATACAAAGAGCTGGCACTGCCGGTATCCGAACGATTCACCAATGCCATTGCCGAATTGTTAACTCAACAGCAAATAACAGGCGATAGCATCACCATCAACTTTCGTGACCCCAATTACTCAGCAGAGGACGGTGGTTTTCATCCAGTAGAAATACGGTTGGAGAAACACGGCGATACTTGGCAATTCTGCTATATCACCGATTTTACTTATGTTGGTATCGGTCCGTTTGCAGAATTGGCAAAAGACCTCGACTTTGATTTTCAGGCTGGTGTATTTCAAAACCTACACGGTCTGTTTCCGATTGAAGTTGCACTGGATATCTACCAGATATGGGAAGGTAACTTTCTGCATTACTGGCAAGCGTTAAAGGCTTTTACCATTCAAATCGCCAGCGACTAATTCTGTCAAATCAAAAACTGTAAAGCGTGATTAAGAATTAACGCCATTATTTACAGGAGATTAATATGGCCAGAGACATGTTGTCCACTTCCCAACCAAAGGTACATTCTAAACGACGATACTACGTTGTTTTTGAAGGAACGAAACCTGGGGTTTACTACGAATGGGAAGATGTAGAGGCGCAAACTAAAAAATACTCTTGCCCTCTATTTTGCCGATACCGTACTGAAATTGAAGCACGGGACGCGCTTGATGATTATCAACGGCGGCAATCCAAAACAAAAACAAAGCGGCGATCTAAAGCCGTAGACGAGCTACCGCCTTGGGATATTGATTAAGCCGTCGCAATCTTGGGGCGATACAGGAATGTTTGTGTCGTTCCCTTACTTTTCTGTTTTGTTATTTCGAATATTGAGGATAAGCCTTCAACAACACCGGTAAATTTCGGTGAACCATAAGTTCTTGGATCAAAGTCCGGTTTAGCTCGCTTCAAAAAATTACCAGCCGAACTAGCGTTGACCCAACCATCATCATTTTGATACAGCTCCCATGCTTTTAGGAGGGCAGGGATAAGCTCTTCCGCACCATTGCTCAAAGCTGAATTTTCGGCTTTTTGAGTACTACTGTTAGAAACCGGCTCTGCCCCTAAGTTTTCTGTAAAGATAAAATCATCACAGGCGTTACGAAACGATACCGGTGTTTTTTTTTCTCCCACACCAAACACAAACTTTTCCGATTCCCTCAACCGCGAGGCCAGTTTGGTAAAATCACTATCACTGGAAACCAATGCAAAGGCATCAATACGGTCGGAATACAGTAAATCCATAGCATCAATAATCATCGATGCATCGGTGGAGTTTTTACCGGTGGTATAGGCAAATTGTTGAATTGGCTGGATCGCCAGTTCATTAAGCGGCTTCTTCCAGTTCTTTAAGGTGTCGGCCGACCAATCACCGTAAGCCCGTTTTATTAGCACATGACCGTGCGCTGATATCTCATCCAATATCGGTGATAGCTTGGCTAACTGTGCATTATCCGCATCAATCAGTACGGCCACTTTCTTATGAACATCCAGGTCTTTCATCTCTATCCTTACTTATTCGGTATAACGGCATTTCGGAAAGTTGGAACACCCCAAAAACGTATTACCGGCATTTGGGCCGCGTTTGGCCGTTCTTTCTACTAACTCACCAGAACATTTTGGGCATACCTTAGGTTTTTCAATAGTCACCTGAGGTGAAATCTGCACATCGTTTACCAGTGCCAATAGTTTTGGACCATCAATCAGCTCGATAGGTTTACCTGCAGCAAAGTCGATAGCCTGTTGGGTAAAGGTGCCAGAACTGATTATTATGAAGTGGTTGGCCTGATGTGCAGTCAGCACACCAAACATTTCTCGCACCACATTCACGCCAATCTTTTGCGTTTTCCACTGTTTGCATTGCACCAAGGTAAGCTGGTCAACTTTTCGAAGCTCTAAATCAATTCCGCCGTCTGCTCCGAAACCACCTTCAGTTACTCGGTATCCCTGCCTGCGATAGGCTTCGGCCACCAACTCTTCAAAGTTACGCCAGTGCAAATCACGCACGGTTTGAATATTACGCTGGGTATCCAGTTGTTTAGCCTTACGGCGAGCATTTAAAAACGCGAAGGGGGCGGCAAGCAATATCATGCCAGCGATGTAAGGGGCAGGGATCACAAAGGCTTTAAACACCATGGAGGTGATTTGGTTATCGGTTTGAATAGATGGCAACACATGCGCCATCATCACATAGGCTGTGGCTGATATCAGTACAGATACCCACCATGGTAACTCTACTAGCAGATCAATAAAGGTGGTTTTGTTTCTTGGCATTCACAAACATCCTTGTGTTAACTACCTAGAGTGTAATCTCTTGCTATAAAGAATAGGGTATATATCTCTATCGTGTAGTATTAAGCTAAAGCATCCCACTGCAACGAAAAATAAAGCGTGTTTCACTAAGCAAGGAGGCGAGAAATGGATGTGTATATTGGCATTGACGTGGCCTGCGCCAAGGATAAATACCTGCCACTGGTCATGTGTTACTGGGAAAACGAACGGTTAGTACCTCTGCCTCTAGCCAGCTCTCCTATCAAACCACCAAAAGGTTTGGGTAATGCGCTAACACTGCATGATGAAGTTAATGAGGCCTTTGCCGAAGATGTTGCCCAGTATATCGAAGCCATATGTTGTGGCTTTAAGCTTAATCCGGTTTGCATTGGGATTGATTCGCCCCTCTATCCCAGAGATAACAACCAGCCCAGAAGATTAGCCGAGCAAGCATTAGATAGGGCAGGGATAAGTTGTTACACAACACCATCGGCCAACGATTTCGTTGACATAAAAGCAAAAGGTTTAGCCCACATAAAGCAAGGCAAACCCATTCAAAACTTACCGCATTCGATACAAATATTCATGCTCTTGGGATTTGCCCTGAATAAACGCCTTAGCCAAATCGCACCCTGCATAGAAGTATATCCGCATGCCACGGTTAAACGGCTCGGTGTCGCCAATATTCACAAAACCAAAGGTAATCAAGCAGAGCAACAGTTAGCCGCCATAGGCCAGCATACCGGTTGGCCACAAACCGAAGAAGACTGGCAAACTGTTAACACCATTTGCCGTGGTCCAATGCATGACAAGGTGGATGCATACAGCGCGGCCTGGGTTGCAAGCTTGCCAGAAGATAAACGCATATATTTTGGTGAGCCAGATAAAAACGACGCTATATGGATTCCTAACACTTATCCGGCAGAAGACGCAGCCATACCGCTAATAACCAAAGTAACTAATTCTAAGTCAGTTCAAAAGCCTGCTAATGAAGATCATCAAAAGCTTTGCCCAGCATGCGGGAACCATGTATTTAAACGCTGGCCGTTTGGTTGGGATGCCCATGCCGCCCATAAATGTAACGGCTTAGAAGCGGTAGGTGAAACAGCACGAAAGGCAGAATTTAAACGGAAGTTTATGTAAGCAGTCCAATGCATACACTTTACAACCATATCAAAATAAACCACACTAGACTAAAGTGTAGTAACGACAGCAGGGACGATGCTCGAATCCATTAGTTTTGCTCAAAAACAACGACTCGCCTATATCGACTTTTGTCTGTTATTCAAAGGTTCGATTTACCGCCAGGACTTAATCAATCGTTTTCAGGTAGGCCTGTCGGCAGGATCGCGTGACTTCAGTATTTATAAAGAACTTGCTCCCAATAACCTCTCTTACGACTCACGAGAAAAACGGTACTTTCAAACGCCGGAGTTTAAGCCTGTATTTGAGCACGATGCCAGCCGCACGCTAACCAAGCTTGCTAACGACATTTCCGATGGATTTGATGCTATTGGTGATATCCATTTTCCGGTAGAGGCACCCTCCAGCTTAAACATTCCCGACATTTTTATAGTGGCGAGGCTGGTACAAGCCATCCTCAATAACAAAGCTGTAAGTGTTATTTATACCTCACTTTCAAGTGGTTCTGGTGCCAGAGAATTAGTACCACATTCCATTGTGGATAATGGCCTTCGTTGGCATGTACGAGCCTATGATCGCAAAAGCCAGAGTTTCCGAGACTTCGTGTTAACGCGGATAAGCAAGGTAACGATAAAAGAATCCCCAACAGCAGAAGAAAGCGCAGAAGCCGATACCGAATGGCAACGCCTTATTCCACTACAACTCGTACCACACCCAAAGAATGTTGAGTTCCCCACCGCAATTGAAATGGATTACGGCATGGAAAACCAACAGCTACTAATTGAGGTGAGAGCAGCAATGGCCGGTTACCTGTTAAGGCGATGGAATGTGGATTGCACCGAACGTGGAACGCTAAAAGGGGCGGAATACCAGCTTTGGCTACAAAATCGGTTTACACTGAACAATGTGCAGAACTTGGCGATTGCACCGGGATTTGAAGGAAGTTTATTACATGGATAAAAAAGCACTTTCAGAAAGAGATATTTGTACCAAGTACATAACGCCTGCAATTGAAAAAGCAGATTGGAAACAAAATCAATTTCGAGAAGAAGTAAAACTTACCGATGGTCGCGTGAAGGTTACAGGTAGACTAGCATCTCGTATTAAAAACCCTGCCCAAAAAGGTGGTCCAAAGAGAGCCGATTACATCCTGTATGCGAAACCTAATCTTCCAATCGCAGTAATTGAAGCCAAAAAGAATACGCTATCCATCGGACATGGGATGCAGCAAGCTCTAAGCTATGCAGAAATGCTTGATATTCCATTTGCATTTAGTAGTAATGGCGATGGTTTTCTTCTTCACGACAGAACAGGTATTACAACACCTGTAACAAGAGAATTAAGTCTCGACGAGTTTCCAACGCTACAGTCGTTATGGCCAATATATCAACAATGGAAAGGCTTAACGACCGAGTCATCTGAATCAATAATTTCTCAACCCTACTACAGTGATGGGAGTGGAAAAGAGCCTAGGTACTATCAGCGTGTTGCCATCAACAGAACAATAGAAGCGATTGCCAAAGGGCAGGATAGAATCCTTCTTGTTATGGCGACCGGAACAGGTAAAACATATACAGCCTTTCAAATTATATGGCGGCTATGGAAGTCAAAAACAAAGAAAAGAATCTTATTCCTGGCAGATCGAAACATCTTGGTTGACCAGACGATGCAACAAGACTTTGCCCCATTCGGCGAGGTGATGCATAAAGTTTCTAACAGAGAAGCGAAGAAAAACTACGAAATATATCTTGCTCTTTATCAAGCTGTTACCGGTAAAGAAGAATGGAAGCAGATCTATCGCCAATTCCCAGCTGACTTCTTCGACTTAGTAGTGATTGATGAGTGCCATAGAGGCAGTGCAAAAGAAGATTCTGCGTGGCATGACATTCTTAAGTATTTCGAAAGTGCTACGCATATAGGCTTAACGGCTACGCCTAAAGAGAAAAAGCCAGTTAATGGCGAAATCATAAATCCAGAATTCAACATCAAGTATTTCGGCGAACCCATTTATACATATTCACTAAAACAAGGCATCGAAGATGGCTTCCTTGCTCCTTATAAAGTTGTGCGTATAGCAACAAACGTCGATGCTCTTGGCTACACCCCTGAGAAGGGAAAAACAGATAAATACGGCCTGGAGGTAGAGCAGCGCCAATACAATACTAAAGACTTCGACCGAAACCTGATATTAGAAAAGCGTACACGCTTTGTAGCAAAAAAAGTGTGGGAATACTTAGAAAATACGGAGCCGATGGCAAAAACGATCGTGTTTTGTGACGAGCAGGATCATGCTGAAAGAATGCGCCAAGAGTTAGTCAAACTCATACCTGCAGCAGCAAATAATCGCCGCTACGTGATGAGAATTACTGGCGATGATAACGAAGGCAAGGCTCAATTATCATATTTCATAGATAATGACGAACCTTATCCAGTCATAGCTACTACCTCAAAACTATTAACAACTGGAGTTGATGCTAAAACATGTAAACTGATTGTTCTTGACCAAAACATAAATTCGATGACTGAGTTCAAGCAGATCATCGGTAGAGGAACGCGATTAAGAGAAGACTATAAAAAGCTCTACTTCACTATTATGGACTTCAAAGGTGCTACTCGCTTATTTGCAGACCCCGATTTTGATGGTGAACCTGTCATTATTTATGAACCTGATGAAGATGAGCCAGTCGTTCCTCCAGATGATACGGAAGACGGAACTGCACCTGATAATTCAACAGTTCCGGATGAAACGCCACCACTAAAGCCAGAAGGCCCTTCTGGGCCGCACGAGCCTCGAAAAAAATATCATTTAGATGATGTCGATGTTTACTTGGCCGCAGAACGTTCTCAGTATCTTGACGCGGATGGAAAGCTCATAACTGAAGACTATAGAGTCTTATTAAAAGACCAAATTGAGCAGTCATTAAAAGAGAGTTTTGGTACACTAAATGGTTTTTTAAAACGCTGGAATGAAAGCGATAAAAAACAAGCCATAATCGATGAATTGGCAGAGCAAGGTGTCAAGTTAGAATTACTCCAACAAGCTATTCCTAACGGCGAAGAGCTAGATGTATTCGACTTAGTAGCACATGTAGCGTTTAACCAAAAGCCTTTAACTCGAAAAGAGCGAGCAAACAACGTTAAGAAACGTGATGTATTCGGGAAATATGGTGAACAAGCCAAGGCTGTACTTGAAGGGTTGGTTGAAAAATTTGCTGAACACGGCGTTCAAGACATTGAAAATCCTCAGGTACTGGAACTTCCCCCTTTTGATCAGTTAGGCAGTAAAACTCAGATTCGACGCGGCATTTTTGGTGGTGTGGACCAATACCAAAACGCAATTAAAGAATTAGAAACTGAATTATTTAAAGATGATTTAACCGCATAGTCATCTAACAAAGATTGAGATTAATAAATAAATGAACTTAAGTAGCACAATAAAGAGTATTCAAGACATCATGCGTAAAGATGATGGTGTTGATGGTGATGCCCAGCGACTCGGCCAATTAACTTGGATGCTCTTTTTAAAAGTCTTCGATCAACGCGAAGAAGAGTGGGAAGACGATGACGCAAGTTATCAATCGCCTTTACCAGAAGCACTCCGCTGGCGTAACTGGGCTGCTTATGTACCGGGTGTCGATGGAAAAAAAGCCCCGCAAAAAGCAGCAAGCGAAATAATTGGCTTTGTGAACAACCAACTGTTCCCAGTACTCAAAGAGTTGGAAATACCAACACGCAAAACTGCGAAAAAGAATGAAAAATTTATTGCCCTCCACAAAGTCATTCGCGGTGTATTTGAAGACGCCAACAACTACATGAAGTCCGGCACCCAGCTGCTAGCAGTGATCGAAAAGCTCGAAGAGGCCATTAATTTTCACGATTTTAAAACTCGTACCAATATCGGCGATGTCTATGAGCAGTTGCTTAACGATCTGCGCGGTGCAGGTAATGCCGGTGAGTTCTACACTCCACGCGCAATCACCGCCTTTATGGTCAATCGCGTAAATCCGCGTTTAGATAAACGCGAAACCGTTATGGACCCAGCCTGCGGCACCGGTGGTTTTTTAACCGCTGCTATCGACCATTTACGCAAGCAACGTACCAAAAAATCGGGTACTGATGACCAAGAAGCAATTGGGTCATTAATACGCGGTATAGAGAAAAAACAACTGCCTCACCTGCTGTGCACCACCAATATGCTCTTACATGGTATCGACATACCAAGCCAAATTGAGCATAAAAACACACTGGCTATTGGCTGGAACGACTGGAGTGCCAGTGAAAAAGTCAACTGCATAATCACTAACCCGCCATTTGGTGGATATGAGGATGATAATGTTGCTTCTGGTTATCACCATCCAACAAAAGAGACCGCTGACCTTTTTATGCAACTTATTGTTAAGTTGTTGGAAGACGAGGGCAGAGCAGCTGTAGTTTTACCTGATGGCTTTTTATTTGGCGATGGTGTTAAAAACGAGATAAAACGGCGCTTAATGCGAGAGTGTAATCTACACACCATTATTCGCCTACCCAAAGGTGTATTTGCTCCTTACACTACCATTAAAACTAATTTACTGTTTTTTACCAAAGGCTCGCGCGTTGACGATGGAAACGAACACTTTCACACTAATACCATTTGGTTTTACCAGCATACCTACCCGAAGGGCTATAAGAGCTACTCCAAAACAAAACCCATTCGAATAGAAGAGTTTGATCCAATTATTGAATGGTGGGGAGATGAATTTGATGGATTTGCTAAGCGAGAACAATATGACGCGGACCCAGACAATCAAGACAAAAAGGCTTGGAAGGTAGAATTTAAATTCGAACACGCAAAAGCAGAAACTGCGGCCAAACCATTTTGGACTAACGCCGAACAATTAAATAACCAAGCAAGTGCTGTAGACAATCGTATTCGCGATTTACGTGAATCTATCAAAGGCGTCAGCGATAGAACGCAGCGCCAGAGTATAGATGATGAAATCGATAGCTTAAAGGCCGAGAGCGAAAGCTTACGTATTAAAGCTCGCGATGCTCAGGCAGCTGGCGACCGGCTTTATTGGCCAATTTTTAATCTTGACTTAAAAAATCCCTACGCGCATGAAGAAGAAACCCTCGACCCAGACGAGTTGCTGATTAAATACAAAAACCTATTAGGTGAAATTGAAGAAACCGAAAACCAGCTTAAAAGCGAACTGGCAGCCGCATTGTCTCATCACTTTAATGATGAGGAAGCCTGATGGACGCGAATCAGTTTTTGGCCGAGTTTGGCCATATTGCCAATGCGCCTGGGGGCGTGGCTCTGCTACGAGAGTTGGTTTATCAATTCGCCGTTACTGGAAAGCTAACATTACAGAGAGAAGAAGATGGTTGCGCAGATCGCGTGCTCTCAAATGTATCTCGGATTCGAAATCAATTAATAGCCGACAAAAAGTTTAAGCGATCGCCAAAGTTGGAATCTGCACAATTGATATCGCCGAGGATTGCTATACCGCCTAGCTGGCGTTGGAGTCGCTTACTTGATCTAGGAGAAATAAATCCAAGAAATAAAGTTGATGAAGATTCGGAGTCACCGGTTATGGCTACATTTTTGCCGATGGCAGCTGTTTCTGAATTGCACTCAAGCACTATAGCTGGTGATGTTAGATCTTGGTCCGAAATCAGAAAAGGTTACACACATTTCGCAAATGGAGATGTGCTACTGGCTAAGATCACTCCGTGTTTTGAAAACGGAAAGGCAGCGGTGGTACGTGGACTTGAGCACAATATCGGCTCAGGCTCTACAGAATTTCATGTTTTCCGTCCCATAAGCGAAGACATTAATCCAGCCTATATTTATCTTTTTATTCGTTCGCCATTATTTCGCACGAAAGGCGAAGCCAGCATGACAGGCACCGCTGGACAAAAGCGTTTGCCAACGGATTACTTTGCATTGTGCGCAATGCCATTGCCCCCAACTGAAGAACAATCCCGCATTGTCGCCAAAGTCGATGAGTTGATGGCTTTATGTGATCAATTAGAAGTACAGCAACAAGACCGTCGCATCCTGCAAAACCACTTGCGTCAAGCCACTCTTCAAGCCGTTGCGGCTAGCCAAAGTCCGCGCGAACTGCAAGATAGCTGGCGACGCCTGCAAACCAACTTCGGCCAACTTTTTTCTGCGCCGGAGGATGTCGAAGCAATAAGGTCAGCTGTTTTGGACCTTGCCATTTCGGGCTACCTAAGTGAAGAGTCACCTGACGATGAGTCAGTTGATTCCTTTTTGGAGCGCAATGAAAGCGGCAAGCAAGATCGGTTAAGTTCAGGCGAAATGAAGCGCAAGAAAGCTTCAGCCACTGACGTGCACCAACTTGAACTAGAGATATCAGATCATTGGGCAAAGGTAGCCCTTGATGATTTGTTCCAGTTTATCGACTACCGTGGAAAAACACCGCCAAAAACAGAGAGTGGAGTGGTTCTAATTACTGCTAAAAACGTGCGACCACGTCGGTTGAATAAGGAGCCAGTCGAATATATTTCAGAGCAGTCATACAAAGAGTGGATGACTCGCGGATTCCCGAAAGTTGGAGATTTACTTTTTACGACTGAAGCGCCACTTGGAAATGTTGCACTAATTGAAGAAGAGCCGAGCTTTGCTTTGGCACAACGTGTGATCAATTTTCAACCTTTTGCAGATCTAAATACAAAATGTGTAATGTACTTCATGATGTCGCCAATCTATCAAAACCTACTTGAGAAAAACTCTACAGGGATGACCGCAAAAGGCATCAAGGCAGCAAAGCTAAAGCAGCTTTTACTGCCAATTCCACCAATCCCAGAACAGCAACGTATAGTCGAGCGGATAGAACAGTTGATGACCATTTGTGATGATTTAGAGAAGTCATTAAATAACGCAGGTAAGGTTGCGACGTCGCTCGCGGCTGCATCAGTCGCTGCTCTCACCGGAATCGCCATTGAACAGGAAGAGGAACCTATGAAAGCCCCACAAACTGAACTGGTAGCACCTGTGCGTTTAGGAACACCACCCGATGTGAAAGCCCAGGCACCGCTGGCTACCCTTCTTGCCCGTCATAATGGCGAAATGAGCGCCAAAGATTTATGGCAGCGTTTTGGCGGTGAGATTGGTGACTTTTACGCCCAATTAAAAACCGAAGTCGCTCATGGCTGGTTATTAGAACCTACACCAGCTGAAATGCGCGAGAAGGCAGATAGCTAAAAGGACAGGGAATAAAAGGATAAAGTATGCAGCTTCGATATTTAGCCATTCCGCAGTTTCGTAACTTACGCAACTTGAATTTGAATTTTGTCAGCGAGCTCGAACCGGTTTCGGGCACGACTACCGATGCAGCAGGCAATGCTCCAGCAAAACGCATTCGTAGTCATGCATTGATTGGCCAGAATGGCACCGGAAAATCTAACCTAATCGAAGCGCTGATTAACATCTTTCGCACCATTGATCTCGAAATAGATCCCCCATTTGAGTACACACTAGAGTATGAAATCAGGGGGAAAGTTGTTTGTATTCAAGCCGATTTTGATGTTTTAAAAACCCGAGCAACTGTATGGATAGATGGGAAGAAAGAGACCCAAAGCTACTTATTGAAAAACCGCGAACTTTTGCCCTCACATATTTTTGCCTATTACTCCGGCCGCAATGAGCGCATCGAGCAATTATTTCAGGAACATCAGCGCCGATTTAACATGCGACAGGAAATCACCGCCGATGAAGTGTTGCCCGAACACCTGCTGGAAAACTTCACCGCCTCTGAAGCCGATATTCGTGCAATAGAAGAAGCCAAGCGCCGCCGCGAGGCGAAACTAAAACAAGCAGGTGATGACCGTCTACGCCGCCTGTTTTATTGCCGTGGCGGCCATAGCCAATTGGTGTTGCTTGCTTGTTTACTTTCCGATGACCCGGTATTTAAAAAGGTATTGAACAACCTGCATATCGAATCGCTGGAATCAGCTCTTTTCGTGCTCAAAGAACCCCACCGGTTGCGTGAAAAACGTCGCAACGGAAAATTCGATGAAAACGAAATTATCGAAGGCGATCCGCGCTTCTGGTATGCCCGTGGCAACGTCGTAAGCGAGTTTCTCGACAAACTCTGGCAAGTTTCCTGGGCCCCCATCGAACAGGAAGCCAGCAAACAGATCGATTTTCGTGGCCGTAGCGAAAAGCAAAAGCAGCTGTATTTATATGTGCCCAACAAAGACAAACTGAAAGAATTAGGAGAACTGGTCGGCGGCCCCGACAGCTTCTTCCGCTATGCAGAAGGCGCTTATATTGGCGATTTGATTGACGAAGTGCGCATCACGGTCAAAAAACGAGATGAACACGGAGGCAAAGTCAGCTTTAGCCAGCTCTCTGAGGGCGAACTGCAAATGCTCACCGTATTGGGCCTAATGCGCATCACCCGCGAAAACCATTGTTTGTTCTTGTTAGATGAGCCCGACACCCATTTAAACCCTATCTGGAAGTTGCGTTACTTCGACGATATAGAAGGCGTGTTGAGCTCCGAAAAAGATTCATTGGTGCAAGATGGATCGCAGATATTGATTACCACTCACGACCCAATGATGGTGGGTAGCCTTAAACGTGAGCAGGTACATATTTTGCGCAAACAGGGGGATCACTCAGTAATTGAATCACCTGATGAACACCCACAAGGCATGGGCGTTACCGGATTGCTGAAAAGCGAGTTGTTTGGCCTGTCTTCTACATTGGATATTGAGACCGAACGGCGCTTATTCCGCCGCAATGAGTTGTTTGTAAAATCGCCGCGCACACCGGATGAAGACGCTGAACTTTCCCGACTTTCAGCTGAGCTGGCTGATCTGGGTTTTTCTACCGCTGATTTTCGGGATCCAGATTACGCCTTGTTTGTTCGGAAAATGGCACAGCACCGCAAATTCCGTAAACCAATTTTAACCCCCGAAGAACAAGCTGAACAGGACCGTATCGCCGATGACATCATCAGTGAAATTTTGCGCGAGGATGCGGGCGAATGATTTTTATCGACCTCGAACATAAGAAGCCAACAGACACTAACATCCCTGGCTGGGCGCCATGGACACAAGTGCAATGGGATACATGGATAGATAAATCCAATCGCCTCGTTGGCGAGTTAGCGGCTCTTGAGGCCACTGGCCAGCACGAACAACGCAATGCTTTGATTGATGCCAATAGTGCTCACTGGGGGGCTTTGAAGGAATGGTTGCTAGCACTCTCTGGCGGCAAGTGTTGGTTCTCAGACGTACGCGAACTGTATTCCCATTACGACGTTGAGCATTTTCGCCCAAAAAAAGAAGCTAAAGCTCTTGATGGAACTAAGCGTGATGGTTACTGGTGGTTGGCCTTCGACTATATGAATTTTCGAGTTTGCGGGAATGTGGGTAATCGCAAAAAGGGTGGCTGGTTTCCATTACAAACTGGCTCACTACAATCGTCATATGCTGCACCATGTGAAGAGTCAGAAGCTCGTTACTTACTCGATCCAATTGATGATGATGATGTTTCATTGATCGCATTTGATGAGGAAGGCAAAGTGGTACCAGTGCCGAGTGCTTCAGATTGGGAAAAGCAGCGAGTCGAAGAGACTGTCAAGAGGTTGAAACTTAATGAACATGCGCCTCTGGCAGAAGAGCGTCGTAAAGTTTGGCAGAGAGTCGACGGTTTGATCGAGGAATTTCATAAAGCAAAATCACGCTGTTCAGCTGGTAATAACCCGGCTGCAAAGGCAAAGCTTATTGAAGTGCGTGCACGCATGCGTGAAATGACTAGCCCTACCGCTGAGCTGTCGTCAGTTGCCCGTTGGTGCTTGTTGCTTCGTAACAACTCTCAACTTTCCCGATTGATCGCGTAGAGTCACGGATGTCAAAATGAAATTAGTTGCAAATGGACTTAACAAACAGTTTTTAGCCTCTTTTATGCCAAATCCTCAGGATGAGGTCGATGGGGTGTTGGCAGCGATTGCTTATGGTGATGACACCGATACACTCCTTAAAAATTGTTTGGAAAATAAATACCGTCTGGACATATGGATGCGATATGACCATACAGTACCAGTGCAGCCAAAATTGCTCTCCCAACTTCTAAATAACTTAAAAAATAATATTTTTTGCCAGCTTATCCCTGATGTACTGCATTCAAAAATTATCTGGTGGCAAGGCTACGGTGCTTATATTGGCTCAGCAAATTTAACCAACCGGGCTTGGTGGTCAAATATCGAAACTGGAATGTTCTTCACTGAAGAAGAGCTGGCTGCTAATAATTTAATCTCTCAACTCGAAACATTCTTTTTCAATATCAGTGAGCTGGAAGAGGCTACCCCTTTGACTCAAGATATTATCAATGAGCAAAAGGCAATTCTGGCACTACGCAAAAGTTTAGGTAGTGATGAAATTGAGACTAAATCAAAGTTAAAGCGAAAAATTCCCGTTTTTCAGGGTGTGAGTGATTACACGAAGACCAAAGCTGTTGATAAGAGAAAAGACTCTTTCCGTAAAGAATGGCAGGCAACGATCGCCACAATCAATAATATTGCCTCACAAATTAATGATTTCCGTCCGATATGGGTAGCTCAGGACACCCCTGTCTATTGGCAGGGTGACCAGTTTTTACATGCGTATTACTACAATCAAGTAAAGCAGTCAGACAACACTTATCCTTTTGAGGGTTTCTATAGCAAGCATCACAGCAACCCTCAGGCCGCCCTTTTAAAAGCGCTGGCTTGGTGGAAGAGTCAGGTACAAGCTCCATCCAATGAGGACGATACCTTTAACAAAGGCTATGTTCGGATTAACTGTTGTTGAATCGAAAAGAGCCTGTTTTCGTTAAGGTTTTCTGGAGTATCCATAAACCTGAACCAACCTAGGTAG
>MDTD01023979.1_pt1 | contig 23338 bp, 14 predicted proteins | sample 811221 | NCBI WGS metagenome assembly MDTD01 (sample SAMN05326646, study PRJNA326480) | marine metagenome | isolation source: seawater | place: Pacific Ocean: South West | collected 2011 | reverse complement strand
GATCAACATTTCTGGCTGACAGCTGGGCGTGCAGGACCTTGAGGGACCTGTCTCGTTGCCCGAGATTCTCGTGCAGGGGAATGAGGCGCGTATAAACCTCGGGGTGATTGGGAAACCGCTCGTTAGCTTGAGCCAGAATATCGAGCGCAGCACTCTGGGTCGCGATGTCCCGGGGGGCATGGGTTTTCAGGAAATCCACATAGTGTAACTGAGAAGCAAGAAGCTGGGGATAGCTCCTCGCGTGCTGTTGCAGAGTTCTGATCGCTGCGGACAAGTCACCAGTCTGTTTCTGCAGAGAGGCAGTTTTGCAGGCAAGCGCAAACGACTGTGGATCATCCTGGTGAGCGTCCTCAAAGTTCATTCGAGCGGTTTGCCGGTCACCATTCAACTCAGCGAAGACCCCGAGGGCGTATTTTTTGAGGGTTGTTTCACGGGGGGTGTCCTGACCCGGCAGGAAAGACGGGGGCAAAAGGAGCATCAGTGAAAACGAAAGAAAGGCGGCGGTCATCGACCGCCGCCTGGACAGGATAGAATCAGGGGCGTGTCTCCAGCCCTCTTGATCTCGGTTGTTCACTTTACCTTGAGCGTTCCCCACATGAGCTGGCCGTGACCGGGGTAAGTGCAGACGAATTCATAGTCCCCTGATTCGGCGGGAAGAGTGAGGTAAAGTGTAAACCGCCGCCCGGGTGCGACCTGAGGTGTTGACCCCAGGAGTGCTGGACTGTCGGGAACAAAATTCTTCTCAATCGCCTTTGCTCCAAGGGCGATTGTTGCCTCCAGAACATCCTGGCGCGTGCCTGGTTTGATGACAGCGAGGTTATGCATCAAGCCGTCCGGGTCATTGTTGGTAAAGGAGATCGCCAGCCGTTCGCCTGCCTTTGCCTCGAGTTCCTTCTTATCGAATTTCATGCCTGCCAGGACACCAACTTCAATCTTACGGGCATCGCCATATCCTTCCGGCACGAGCCGAACAGGTGCCTTGCTCAGGGCGTCCATCTCGGCTTTCATCTTTGCGTCGCTGACTTTGGCGAGGGACTCGTTGCGGAAGTTGTTGATAAAGCCGCCAAAGCTGGCACCCCCCTTGAAGTTCCGAGCCTTGGCGAACCAGGTAAAGTACTGCTTGCGCAGCTCCGGAGTCCATCCTTCCGACACGTTCTTGAGGGCGAAGACATAGTGGATCTGCTGTCTCTGGGGGTTGTTGGACTTCTGGTTCAGGAAGGTATTTCCATACTGGCCGGAACGCTTGAGGAGTTCGTCGTCAAATTCGATTTCCTCGAGGCCGACCGCCTCCTGACTCAGGAGCGGAACCGTCTTGGCGACCACGTCAGGATCTCCGAGATAGACAAGCATATCAACAAGCTCTCGATTCAGCGCGTCCGATTTAGCCGGGTAGAGCGGACTGATTGCCTCGATAACTGACTCCGCGGTTGCTATATCTGGTTTGCCCATCCGGATAAAGCAGAGGGAGAGAACCCGGAGAGCCTCCAGTTGCTGCGCCTCGCTCATGGCACCGGGTGAGAGCTGGCTCAATGCATCGAGCAGTGCATCTTGGTGGCTTGCATCCCCCTGCCTTGTCAGGGCGAGGAGGGCGGTCAACGAGGTCTGGAGGTCATCCTCGTTTAGAGCTTTTGCGGCCCAGTCGCTGACGGGCTGATGCTCGAGGGCAATCCTTGCGGCGTACCGGATGAAACGATCCTCATGTCCAAGGGCACTCCATACCTTTCCGATCGAGCCAGCAACGGCCTTGCCGTGATACTGCTCGAGATCGCGGCGTTTCTGGCGCAGCGCCTGATGGGCCTTTGTGTCAGGGAAGCGCCGATCCTTGGATGCATCACCGGTATAGCTTACCCGGTAAAGAGCGGACTGGGTTCCCCGGCCTCCGACTGCGAAGTACATGTTGCCATCCTTACCGATGACCCCGTCGGTCACATTGAGGGGAACACCAGTGACAAACTCCTCTTTGACGCCGCGGTAGCTTGATCCTTCCGGGGCGAGGTGGATCGCGTAAATCGTTCCGTAGGTCCAGTCGAAGGCATAGACTGCGTGTTGATAGTCTGCAGGGAAATTGGAGCCTAGCCCCGACATCACTCCGGTTGGGCAGCCCGGACCAATGTCAACAGTCGGGGGCAGACAATCCGGATACCACGCCGGCCATTTTCCAGTTCCAGTGCGCCATCCGAACTCGCTCCCACTGGTGCAGTGATAAATTCTGGTCGGGCGGTACCAGGGCGTGCCACTGTCCCACTCCATGTCGGAATCGTAGGTGAACATCTCCCCATGGGCGTTGAAAGCCACGTCATACTGGTTCCGGAATCCCGACGAGTAGAAGTTCCATTCCTTCCCGTCCGGGTCGGTGTGAGCGATCCAGCCACCCGGAGCCCGGATGCCGCGCGCATGCCCCCGGGCATCGGTCATCCTTGGGAGAAGGAGGTCCTCGGCGTAGTTTTTGGGGACGGAGTAGATTTCTGGCTTGGGAGGTTGAGTGTGATTGCCCCCAAGGACCATGAGAGATTTTCCGTCGGGAGTGAGGACGACCGCGTGCGGACCGTGTTCGCCACCACCCTGCAAGCCACGCATGGGAGTCACCTCGTCGAGTTGATCGTCTCCGTTGGTGTCTGTCAGGTAATAGAGACCACTTCCATGGCCACCTACCCCGCCGCCGTTGACGCAGACGTAGAGACGGTTAAATGCCCAGAGCAGCCCCTGACCACCGCTGATCGGGGCGGGTACCTTTTCGACCTTGAGTTCATTCCCCAAGGTGATGCGCCAGAGCCCCGCCTTGCCCTGATCGCTGCAGTAGAGGCGCCCCTTGTCATCGATGGCCATGGAGACCCATGAGCCTTGCTGTCCCTTGGGAACGGTGTAGATCTTCTCGACTTCGAAACCTTCCGGGTGGACGACCGCTTCGCCTTTGGAGGGTTTCTTCTTAGCAACTTTCTTGGAGGCGCGCGTCAGGACGATGTCCTTGACCTCTATCTTCATCGGGCTCCCGGCGTGGAGTTGTATCGCCAGTATACCCGAGAGAGAACTCTTGGCCTTCTGCTCGTCCACAACCTCACTGGTGGTGATGCCGTTGACTTTGTGGGTGAGAACATTTCCCCTCGCCTGGACGGTGTATGTATTCCATTCACCGAGCTTGATGTCCTTTTTCCGCTCGAAATCACCCACGATTGCGCGCTTGCCGTCAGCGGCAACCTTGATCTTCTGGCCTCGCTGAGCGATGATGCCCCGCCCTTTTTCCTCGTACATCATTCCGAGGTAGTTCTGGGAAGGGTGCATGTCCATCTGGTAGCCACTGACAACCCAGTTGTCCTCATTCACGAGCTTGGATCGATATTGAATCCCCGAGTTGTTGTTTCCGGTTACTTTCGCCTTCAGTGTGAGATCGAAATCATCAACGGCTTTTCCCTGATGGACGAGAAAGGTGTTTCCCTTGGTAGGGTTGCCGGGTTTGGTTTCGCCCACAATGACCCCATCTTTGACGGACCAGAATTTCGAGTGCCCTTTCCATCCGGAAAGATCTTTCCCGTTAAACAGTTTCTCTGGTGCTCCCGATAGAATGGAAGGAGGCACCGACAGGGCCACAATGGCCAACAGAGCGTGTTTCATAGTAGCCAGTAGGTAGCCGAGCTTTCGCCTTCGGACAAGCTGAGTTTTTCCCATCCGAAAGGGCTACCCGCGGAGTTGGAGGGTTGGGCCGCGGATACCATGAGAGGGGGGAATCAACAGGATTCCCCTCGGTCAGATCGAAAAGACACCAGACTCGGTTCCGAGGCAGGGAAGTGCTATGCAGATCCCGTATTCGGTCCCAGCCCAGCGATCTACGACTTGTAGCGTAAGCGCTTCTTGTGGCGGTTTGCTTTCATCCGCTTCTTGCGCTTGTGCTTGTTGATCTTGGTCTTTCGACGTTTTTTCAGCGAGCCCATGGTTAACTATGGTTGTTCAGGGAGACAGGGAGAATCAGGGGACGATCTTGTTCAGCGGGTATTCGATGATCCCTTCCGCGCCCAGTTCCTTGAGGTCTGGGACGAGGTGTCGGACAGCGGACTCGTCGATGATGGTTTCCACGGCCACCCAGCCGGCCTCGGCAAGTGAGCTGACCGTGGGACGGCGCAGCGAGGGTAGGCGCTCCAATACCGCGGGCAAGGACTTTTCGGGGAGGTTGAGCTTCAGTCCGACCTTGTCTCTGGCGGCCAGCGCGGCCTCGATCATGAGGACCATGCGCTCCATTTTCTGACGCTTCCAGGAATCTGCAAAAGCTGCTTTCGATGCAAAAAAGTGAGGGAAGGAAACAAGGAGCTCGTCAACAATGCGGAGTTTGTTTGCCCTGAGTGATGAGCCAGTCTCGGTAACGTCAACGATGGCGTCTACAAGATCAGGGACCTTGACCTCGGTTGCTCCCCACGAAAACTCGATGTCCGCAGTAACCCCCTTGCTCTGCAGGTAGCGTTTTGTGATTCCTAAGGCTTCCGTGGCGATGCGTTTTCCCTCAAGATCTTCCACGGTTTTAATTGGAGAATCCTCAGGAACAACCAGCACCCAGCGAGTCGGGCGCACGGTGGCTCGGGAATAGGGAAGCTCAGCCATGTCTTCCAGTTCCGCACCATTTTCATAGACCCAGTCATAGCCGGTAATTCCGCAATCGAGAAAACCGTCGTGGATGTAAGACCCGATTTCCTGAGCCCGGATCATAAAGATATCTAGCTCACCATCATCGGAGGAAGGCCGTAATCCTCGAGAGGAGGAATACACGTGAAATCCAGCCTTTGCGAGAAGGTGGAGGGTAGGCTCCTGAAGACTGCCCTTGGGCAGAGCTATCCGGAGAGTGTTCGCTGTGTCAGCCACGATAGACCCGGTTGGGGGCGGGGGTTTTACCTGCGGACGGCGGCGAAGCAACGCAAATATGACCTCCTCGCCATCAGGGTGGCTCCCCGTGGAGTCCTGCCAGATTGTTCGGGGTGGGGCCGAAGGGCCCCGGGGTCTGGTTCCCTGCTGCCGGTTTCGATGGGTGCTTTGTAGGCATCACACCCCACCATGGGCGTCCCATCAGGCCTGCGACAAGGCCCAGCGCACCACAGGAAGGTGCTCAGGGCGAACGGAGGCAAGTATTTCGTCCCGGAAGGCCTGTTCCTGAGCTTTATAACGTTCCAGCGTCTGCTCCGTGACGGATATCTCCCACATACGACGGGCGACCTCGTCCAGTGGATTTTTAAGGGGTTTGGGCTTGGGACGGCTATCTTCGAAGGATTCGTCTTCCATCAGGCTGTTTGTGCCAAGGAGATAGGGCGCCAGTTCGTTGACTTGGCGGTCACGGAGCTCCGCGGTGGCGTCCTGATCTCCTCTAAGCTGCATCAATTCGGGAAATAATGCACGAATCTTGCGCACGAGGGAGCCATGATTGTCGGGCTCGGCTCCCCGGATGCCCAGATCTTGAACGGCCCCGGCTAGTTCCTTAGTCACCCGGTCCTTTTCTAAGGTAAATGGAACTAACTTTTCGGAGTCGGAAGGGGAGTCAGCGGCGGGAAAAGAGCTCATTTTGATAAATAATCGGAGTAAAGTCAGCGAGGAGCGGTGCTCGGAAGGTGCTTTTGGACCTTCCTAAGGCACTTGTAACGGCAAAAAATTAGTTTGCGAGCTAAATTTTAAGATTTTGCTTTAGCCCTTAAATCTCAAAATGCTGGTAGAAAAGGGCTATAACGGGAAGTGCTCCTAGCAAGATGATAAATAAATTTAGCAAAAACTTGTCAAATGAGACTAACTTTAATAAAAGTTTTCCGTGAGTGCACCCTCTCAATTTCAACACCTCGCAGACGATCTCTGGCGACTGAGCCTTTCTGAGCTACGGGATTTTCAAGGAGTGATCACGAAAATCGTTGCTGCCAAAGAGGAAATCGCCGCGGTTTCGGAGACCTCGGCGGACGAGAGGGACCGGGTCGCCGCAAAGGAACTGAAAGAAATCCGGGACTACCTCGAAAATGATGATGTCGCTCTCTCGGGACCCGAGGCGGTCGTTCTGGCAGCCTATTGCAAGCATCAGGAAGGGGCAGAACTTCTTGATTCCAAAGGACTAAACATTTTTCTCGATTCCTACGGTCGGAAGCCCGCAAACACCTCCACGGTGGTTGAAAAGCTTGGCAAACGGTCCTTGGTGGGCATTGAGGATGATGGACTGCACTCTCACAAGAAGTTCAAGCTGACGGAGATGGGGCGTGACGAGGCATGGGAAATCCTGCTTCGCCTTAGACGAGGGCGGGACCGGGGCCGGGCGCATCTTACGGCCGTTATCTAGGTTTGCTTCTTGGTTATCTGGAACCGTGATTGTCAGGAGGATCTTACTGGAGTGCCCCGTTGGTTGAGCGGACGCAGGGGCTCAGAGTCGACCTGCTCCTGTATTACGCCTTGCACCCTTCTTCGGGTTACCCAATCCTCCGCGACCCATGAGCAAGGAGATATTGGAAGAGACAAGTGGATCTTTGACCCGGGCCGCCACGGAGGCCCGCGGACTGGCGATCGATGCCGTACATGCCTGTTCCTCCGGACACCTCGGGCTCCCTCTCGGGTGTGCGGAAATCGGAGCAGTTCTGTTCGGGCACACGATGCGCTATAACCCAGCCGCGCCGGGCTGGCTTAACCGGGATCGCTTCATTCTCTCGGCAGGGCACGGTTCGATGTTCCTCTACAGCTGGCTGCATCTTTCCGGCTATGATCTGTCACTTCAGTCCGTGAAGGATTTTCGCAAACTCAACAGCGTGACCCCGGGACATCCAGAGTTTGAGGAGACTCCCGGGGTGGAGGCGACGACGGGACCACTCGGGCAGGGCGTAGGAAATGCAGTGGGATACGCTCTCAGCGGAAAAAGGGCGGCGGCCCGCTATAATACCGCAGAGCACACGATTTTTGATCATCATGTCATCGCTCTTGCTGGAGATGGTTGCATGCAGGAGGGTGTTGCCCGTGAGGCAATTGCCTTCGCAGGGCATAGTGGCCTCGATAATCTGATCCTGATCTATGATAGCAATGACGTGACTCTCGATGCAATGGCGGAGGTCACCCAGAGCGAAGATGCTGAGTCGTATTTCGGATCAGTTGGATGGGACGCTGTTACCGTTGATGGACATGACCTCAACGCCGTGGCGGAAGCCCTGCAATCGGCCAAGGATAACGATAACGGAAAGCCGAAAGTAGTTATCGCCAAGACCCTGATCGGAAAGGGGATTCCGGAAGTTGCCGGAACCGCAGCAGGACATGGCGAGGGTGGAGCGAAGTTTGCTGAAGCAGCCCGGGAGGGTCTGGGGCTGCCTGCGGAGACCTTCTACGTGTCGGATGAGACAACTAACTTCTTTGCGGCGAGGAATGGCGTGATGAAGGATCACTTCGCTGTCTGGGAAAAAACCTATGAAGTGTGGGCATCCCAAAATCCCGGCCTTGCAGCAGAGTTGCAGGATGGGGTTGCCAAGTCTGTTCCTGAAGACCTTCTGGACAGAATCCCGGAGTTTGATGCGGATCACAAGGATGCGACAAGGGGATCTGGTGGCGTGGTAATCAATGCCGTCGCAAAGTTGGTTCCTCAGCTTGTGAGCGGATCGGCAGACCTCTATGGTTCGACCAAGAACTATATCAAGGACGATACGGATTTTAGTGCCAGTAACCCCTCAGGGCGTAACATCTGGTTTGGAATTCGTGAGCACGCGATGGGTGCCATCTGTAATGGAATTGCCTATGATGGACTCTTTCGTGCGAGCGGGGCGACTTTTCTTGTTTTCGCCGATTATCTGCGGCCGTCTATCCGGCTGGCTGGCCTGGCAGGCCTCCCGGTGACGTATATCTTCACCCATGACTCGGTGGGAGTCGGTGAAGACGGGCCCACGCATCAACCCGTTGAAACCGTAAGTGGCCTGCGTGTGATTCCGAATCTCGACGTCATTCGTCCAGCCGACCCGGAGGAGGTCGCAGGTGCCTGGGCCGCGGCCATGCATCGTACGAGTGGACCGACCGCTCTTATCCTCACGCGGCAGGGCGTCCCTAATCTCAGTAGTTTTCCGGTAGCGCAGCGTCGGCAGGGAGCCTCCCTTGGGGGCTACGTTCTGAAGAAGGAGGAGGGCGATTTGAAGGTGATCATCATGGCGAGTGGCTCGGAGGTTGAGCACGCCCTTGAGGCGGCGAGCCGGCTTGGGGAGGGCGTTCGGGTTGTCTCGATGCCCTGTCTTGAACGATTTGATCGTCAGGAGGATGCATACCGTGAAGCAGTACTCCCCGGGTCCTGTCAGAAGCGGGTTGCGATTGAGGCTGGCGTAACCAATCTGTGGTGGAAATATGTCGGAGCTGCGGGACAGGTTATTGGTATCGATCGGTTCGGGCTCAGTGCGCCAGGTAACGTCGTCATGCAGGAGCTCGGTATTACCGCGGACAAAGTGGTCGAGGTCGTCGAGGATCTGTAGTGTCCTGTCGATAGGCAGGCGACTCCCTTATGGTGCAGATTGAAAAAATCGGGGTTGCCTTTCCCGCCAGGTTATTGAACGTTTCCGCCCCCCGGGAGAGCTGGGGTCTCTCCGGGAAGCCCGTGGCACGGGCAGGAAATAGATGGGGAATCCGGTGAAAATCCGGAGCGGTCCCGCCACTGTATGGCCCGCATCAAGAATGCGGTCCGAGCCAGATTGCCAGCCTGGAAAGACGGTTCAGAATACCCGCGTGTGACGGGTGTATTAGAGCAGATTATCCAGTGAAGAACTCTTTCATGGTGGCGACCAAGGTCACCACGTGCTTGTTGGGTGCCTTAGTCCTTTCGGACCGGGCATGGGGTCAGGAAATTGAGGAGATGGTGGTGGTGGCAAACCGGCTTGACACTCCGGTGCAGGCTGTTGGCAGCGCCTTGACCATTCTGGAAGGGGAATCCCTTCAGGAGCGCGGGATACTGACTCTCGAAAGTGCTCTGCACCTCGTGCCCGGAACCGGGATTGGTTCAGAAGGTGGCCAGCGTGGGTCCATCTCCGCCCTTCGCATGCGAGGGACCGAATCAGACCACACGCTCATGCGCATCGATGGGGTCAGGGTCTCGGACTCCAACATCTCACCCTTGAACCTGATCGGGGGAGACTCCCTGTTTGGCTACTCTTCAATCAATGTGCTGCGTGGCCCCCAGAGCGCTCTTTATGGGAGTGAGGCCATTGGGGGAGTCGTTGATCTGAATACCCGCATTGGATCCGGTGATCCCAGGAGACAGTTGCTTCTTGAGGCAGGGTCCTTTGGAAGTTTCCGCGGGGGAATCGAGCTCGAGGGAGGGAGTGACGATTTGCGATGGTTTATTGGGGGGAGTCGAGAAGAGACAGAGAACGACCGTGCCTCGAATGACTTCCAGCAGGATCTGTTTGCGATGCGGCTGGAACGGGACCTAGGAGCGGAGACGGTCGCTGGAGTAACTGCGCGAGGCTGGTTCAGTAAATTCATCAACCCCGGAAGCGTGGGAGGGTTTTCTGGGCCGGCTGAAGATCGCCGGGAAGCGGCTCTTCTCACGGGTTATTTAAGTCACCGGGTCAATGACCGTTTAAGGAGTCACCTGACGGCAGGTTTCTATCGTGATAAATTTGCAGAGAAGGGAGACTTTCCCTTTGAGAGTGATGCGGAGAAAGCCTCCATTGACTTGCGCAATGTTATGAGTTGGGACAGTGAGCATGAGACTGCTTTCGGAGGTCTTGCAGAGTGGAGTGCGTTCCGGTCTACTGCCACGCCGATCGATGAGCAGGGTTGGAGAAATGGACTCTACGCGAACCATCTCTGGCGTCCGGATTCGAAGACCTCAATATCGCTGGGCGGGCGCTGGGAGAATCTCGAGAGATGGGGGGATTCCCTTACCTGGCGTGCAACAGGAAGCTGGCAGACGGCTGGTGAGAATGTCCGTTTCCACGGAAGCTATGGAACAGGGTTTCGTGCGCCGTCCTATTTTGAACTATTCGGATCAATTCCAGCTTTTAATTTTACAGGGAACCCAGAACTCAAGGCTGAGCGCTCGAGGGGTTGGGATGCTGGAGTTGAGTGGAAGCCGTCGGAGAGCGTCCTCGTGGATCTGACCTGGTTCGACAACCGTATCAGGAACCTCATTGATTTCAGTCCTGCGAACATTGGACGGGCGACTACCCGCGGGATCGAGTTGAGCGCTCAGGGCAGGATTTTCGGTGATGCGATCGGTTGGAGAGGCTGCTACACGTGGCAGCAGGCCACCGACGATGTGACGAACACGCGCCTCGTACGGAGAGCCCGTCACCGGGGCAGTCTGGATGTCACGAGTGAGCCCGCTGAGGGCTTAATGCTGGGAGTGGGAATGACCTATGCCAACGGGATTGTGGACAATGATTTCTCGGCGTTTCCATCTGTTCGGAAGGACTTGGACGGCATTCTACTCATGCGGGCTTACTGCAACTACGAGATCAATGAATGCATCTCGCTTCATGGGAGGGTGGAGAACCTTCTCGACCGGAGTTATGAGGAAATTGCTAACTATCCTGGCCGTGGATTGGGGCTTTTTGGAGGAATTAAAGTTCGCTGGTAGGCTCCAGCACCCGCCCGGGAGCATGGACGCACTCTCATGTCCCGGGGTTGTGATTTCTCGTGAGTCAGCCCTCGTTCTCTGCCGGGGAGTCACCCAGATAAAGCAGTCGAGAGGCTGTATCGAGAAGAGCAGAGCTCTCTTTCAGGAAATCCATGCCAATGATTCCATCGACCGGTCTTCCAGAGCGGTCCCGGAAGGTATCCCGGATGGGACCAAGGGGAGTCACCGCGACCTCAAATTTGCGCACAAGCAATCGGCCGAAGAGGAGATTACTTATTAATGCGCTCCGGACGGAGGCGCGATCACCGGAAGCATCAATGATCTTTGAGCGTGATGCCATGGATGGAATTCCCAGACGCTTCGCGCTCTCGGCAGCCATGACCGTGACCTCTGCTCCAGTGTCGACAACCCACGTCAGTCGGCGGTCTTTGTAGCGGCATCCGACCAGAAGATGAGGGAGGCGTCCAGCTGGCTCCAGCGGTAGGGTATGGATACCCAGACCCTTCTGCCTGCCTAGTGCCGTAATGCTCCCCCTTTTTGTGTTGCCGGCTTGTGGGCCGGGAATCCAGAGGGTTCCCATTCTCAGGTCTACGAGGGATGCCAGTCCGTTGAGCGCATCGATTCCCAGTTGTCCGTCGTAACGGCTTGTTGCGGTGTGGCGTTTTGACGGGGGGGCCAGCATAAAGGGAAATGGCGCGGCGGTAACGTTTCCAGCTCCCAGTGCCCCTAGTCCTACCGACGATGTTACCGGACGTCCCAGTGCTCCCCTGCTGACCACCTTAACTGATTCCTCGGGAGTGATACCACAGGCTCTCGCAAGATCGTAATCGAGATCGGTGCTGTTGGCGCCCGAGTCTATAAGTAAACGAACCTTCCTGCTGTTGACTGTGAAGAGGCCGGAGTAGCGGCTATCCCCCGCTGTCCTTTTTAACCTGAGAGGCTCATATCCCAAGGAGGTGAGCCGGGTTTCACGAACAGTATTTGTCTGTAACCCGGTCCTCGTCGCACATTGCGTCAGGAGAGTAACAGCAAGAGCGGAAAGAATGAGACGCTGCAGCGGCCACATAACCGGATTATAGTCCGGGATCACCCAAATACGAATGACCAAACAGGAAATGTCGGGTCATGGGGAAATCAGCAAAAGCGGACCGAGTGCTTTTTGGAAAGCCGCAGAATATCACCCGGCCCGGGTTGCACAGGGGCGTTAGGATCAGTCAGCTTTTCGCCATTGAGCTGGACTGCTCCCGTCGCAATGAACTGTTTCTTCAGTTCGCCATTCGACTTCTTCTGGCCGAAGCCTAATTCGTGGGCGTAGGAGGTGAGCTGAAGGACACTCATGCCATCCGGGAGGTCTCCCGCTGGAAGCTCGGGAAGGTCTGAGCCCGCGAGGTCTTTTCGGGAGAACCGTGTCTCCCAGTCCTCCCGGGACGCCCGGCCCTCGGCGGGACTATGAAAGCGGGTCGTGATCTGCTGGGCCAGTTGCTTCTTTGCCTCCATGGGGTGCAGACTCTCGTCGCGCTTTTCCCCGAGAAGAAGAAGGTAATAGCGATCCATGAGCGCATCCGAGATGCTCATCAACTTACCGAACATCTCACCCGGGGAATCGGAAACCCCCACGTAGTTGTCGTAGGACTTGGACATCTTCTTGACCCCGTCGGTGCCTTCAAGAAGAGGCATGGTCATCACAACCTGCTGGGCCATTCCTTCCTCTTTCTGAAGGTCTCTTCCAACGAGCAGATTGAATAGCTGGTCCGTTCCTCCGAGTTCGATATCCGCCCTGACCTCGACCGAGTCCCACCCCTGGACAATGGGGTATTGCACCTCATGCAGCCGTACTTCCTGCCCCTTGTCGATCCGCTTGCGGAAATCGTCCCGTTGGAGCATCTGCTGCATGGTGACACGCGCATTCAGGCGCAGGACTTGTTCAAAGGTCATCTGGCGGAACCAGTCACCATTGAAGACAACCTCTGTCCGTGCTTCATCCAGAACCTTGAATGCCTGCGTAGTGTAGGTTTCAGCATTGGCGATGATAGCTTCGCGGCTCAGGGGGGGGCGGGTCGCGCTGCGACCGGAGGGGTCTCCGATGGCAGCTGTAAAGTCGCCAATGATGAGGACGGCCTGATGGCCGAGCTCCTGAAATTGTCTCAGCTTCTCGAAAACAACTGTATGGCCGAGATGAATATCGGGGGAAGTCGGGTCAAGACCGAGCTTTGCTCGAAGAGGGCGTCCTTCCTTCAACTTTGACTCCAGTTCCCTCCGAGAGAGAACTTTGTCGGTGCCAGCACAAAGGGTGGCAAGGGCTTGGTCAACTTCCGCCGGCATGTCTGCATGCTTTCTACGCGAGGGAGCCGACTGGACAAGACAGATTCGCCATGATTAATCGTCCGTATGAGTGGAAAGGAGATTGAGCAGCCGCTTTCCATGTCCCCGGAAGACATCGAACCTGGACGGATTAAGTTCTTTGGGGTGTGTCATATTGTCTTTGGTAGCCTTGGCCTCATGAATGTCGCGTACGGCATCGTCATGCAGTTTCTTCGAGAGCCCCTGTTCAGGGTCACTCAAACCGGAGGGCCGGACCGGATACAGGAAATCCAGAACGTGATGTATCGGGATCTCGCAGTGTCCAACTGGATCAACATCGGAATGTCCTTGGTCGTCGGGATTCTCATTCTTCGAGCTGGCATCGCCCTGACGAAACGGCGCCAATCATCGGTGCGACTCTCGAATGCCTACGCCCTGTCCTCACTTATCGCAAAGGCGATTGGGATCCTTGTGTTCCTTTTAGTAACGCTGCCCGTGATAGGAGGGGCCCTGACCGCGATGCTCGCAGAGAGCAATGGCGCGCTGCCGGAATGGACGGAACGCCTGCCGGTTCTGATTGGGGCAATTGGCGTGGGAGGATTTCTTCTCTCCACGATCTATCCCTTGTGCACCTTCGTCATGCTGAATAAGGACAACGTCCAGCAACATCTGGCAAAGCACGGCACCTGACCGCCGCTCCCGGCTGGTCGGTCCGCAGGCGTTCAGGGAGGAGCCTCGGGTTAGACTCCGGGAGAGTGGGGCGACCGACGGGACTCGAACCCGCGACAACCTGAATCACAATCAGGGGCTCTACCAACTGAGCTACGGCCACCATCTCCGGAGCCGGAAGCTGAGGGATCGGGGGAAACGATTCAAGGGTAAAAGATCGGAGGAGCAGTTAGAGCTCCCTTAAAAGGAGGGGTCTAACGTCCTTTACGCCACACCTAAGATTCCCTAAGACCTTTACGTCTCCATGGACCTGCTGGCACAGAAAATCGGTTACCAGTTCAAGAATTCGTCTCTCCTCGTCCAGGCGTTGACTCACCCCAGTCGGGCCTCAGAACACCGGAATGAAACAGGGGACAACCAGCGGCTGGAGTTCCTTGGCGACGCGGTTCTTGAACTTGTCCTTACCAACCACCTCTATTGCAGCCTTCCGGATGATGCGGAGGGGAACCTGACAAAAATCCGGGCCGGCCTGGTCTCCAAGCATGCCCTTGCATCCTGTGCCCGGAGATTGGGTCTGGGGGAATATCTGAGGCTGGGCAAGGGAGAAGAAGCAAGCGGAGGGAGAGATCGTGACTCCAACCTTGCGGATGCCATCGAGGCTCTTCTTGGAGCGGTATTTCTTGATGGGGGAATCGCATCCGCAACGGAGGTCATTATGCGCCTGATGAGTAAAGATCTGGGCAGTGTTTCGGACGAGGATACCGGCAACCCGAAAGGGCGTCTGCAGGAATTACTTCAGGCGATTCGGAGAGAGAGCCCGGTGTATCGAGTTCTCGATGAGAAAGGACCGGACCATCTGAAGCAGTTCCGTGTTGAAGTTCTCTGGAATGGGATATCTCTGGGAAAAGGGGGTGGCTCGAGCAAGAAAAATGCGGAAACGGATGCCGCAAGGGATGCCCTTGAGCGCCGAAGCTGGGAATAATACGAGCAGACCTCTTCTTTGGAATGATGGAGCGACGCCACCTTGTGAACCGGAGACCCTGTCCCGAATTGCCTCCCGTTGCGGAGGTTCTCAATGCGTCTGTCACTGCGGTATTCGGGCGGAATTATAACCATGATTTCTATCATGCGTCGCTTCGGTATGCCCAGTCCCTGTGGCTGGAGGGTAAGGCTGCGCAGGCCCTGTTGCAGCTGAACAAGGCCTTCATGGCGGATCTCCGTGGAGGTGAACAGATTCTTGCCGCCTGGCCTTTGCCCTACGCGGCCAAGCGCTGGGTGATGTCGCATTGTCCGGGGAGTGATTTTCTCGGAAACCCGGTCCGACATTATCAGCACCTCGCCACGCGCGTTAGTGGGATCCGTGCAGGCCTGCGCCGTTGGCGGGCCTGGGGTTGCTTCCATCTCGCAGAGAAAGTGCTGGATCACCACGACTATCCCCGGGACGAGAGGCAGATTGAGAACGAGGAAATCTCCATACCTTCAGCGGCAGAGGTGTTCGATCACCTTGAGAGGACGGGGCTGCCTGATGAGGCGGGACTGCTCCACGAGGTCCTCGCTAAGGACTGATATGCGGGGAGAGGGGAGACCTGCGATGAGAAACTTTGATTCTTGAGCGGAATGCGTTCTCGAGTTCTCATGGCAGGGTCTTTTCACGCTCTCGATTCATGAAAGCCCTGAGTCTTTTACTTCCTTCCACCTTGGTTCTGCTGGTTTGTGCGGCAAACATCGCGGTTCCCGGTAGTTCTTCCCATCAGAGAACGGTTCTCTCCCGTGGATTTGTAACAGAGGGGGCCTCGATCGGGGATGTGAACGGGGATGGTCACCACGATCTTGTCGCCGGCACCCACTGGCACGCTGGCCCTGATTTCAAGCGTAGCTACCGCTATTATCCCGGCGAAGCTGTCAATCCCAAGGGATATGCCAACAGCTCTTTCCTCAGCTGGATCATCGATGTCAATTCGGACAAGCGGAATGATATTCTCCAGATCGCCCATGGCCCCGCCTTTCATCTCGACATCTACCTGCAGCCTGAAAAGGGAAGCGAGATTGAGGAGTGGCCAAAGCACAGGGTGGTGACCAGTTTTGGTGGAGAGTCCCCCCATATGACTGACGTCACCGGGGATGGAAAGCCAGAGCTGGTAGGGCTCCGGAAGGGTGTCTGGGGGTTCTACCATGCGGACTGGAACGAGGTGACCAAGCCGTGGTCCTTCCACGCCATCTCCGACGATACGAAGGCTGGTCACTACACTCACGGCCTTGGGGTAGGTGATCTCAATGGGGATGACCGGCCCGATATAATCTGGAAAGAGGGCTGGTATGAGTGCCCCGAGAACCCAACCGGAAGCCAATGGAAGTTTCATAAGTTCCAGTTTTCGCCCCAGGGAGGCGGCCAGATGCTGGTTTACGATATCGACGGGGATGGCGACAACGACATCGTCACGAGCCTGTGGGCTCATGGGTGGGGCCTCGCCTGGTTTGAAAATGAGAAGAGGTCCGGCGGAATTTCTCTCAGCAAACATGTTATCATGCCCTCTGACGCCAAGCCGGGAGCAGGAGGAGTTGCGTTCTCACAACATCACTCCATGGCGCTGGGAGATTTTAATGCCGACGGCCTCATGGATTTCGTCACCGGCAAGCGCTGGTGGGCTCACGGTGGAGGAGACCCCGGGGCTGATCAGCCCTCGGTCCTTTACTGGTTCGAACTGAGGAGGAGCGAAACACATGGGGTCGAATTTATCCCGCATCTGGTGGACACGGATTCCGGAGTCGGCACCCAGGTCGCGGTGGGGGACCTCGATGGGGACGAGAAAACGGACATTGGGGTTGGGAATAAGAAGGGCGTATACATTTTCCGGACCCGCTAGGGCATCTGTCACTGAGCAGTTTACCGGCCATTGACCGGGCCCGGCAGCGAAAGGGCTTTCCGTGGAGTGACCGGCGAACTGTCGTTTTGCCTGTTCGTTGCCCGGTTCAGGAAATCTCGATGCAGGATTGCCTCTTCCCGGGAGGCCACCTACATATGAGGTGTCATTGAGTCATTCATAAGCCCATGAGTCATTCCAGCAGCCGTAAAGTCCTGCGGATTGTCAGTGCCCTGCTTTTTCTCGCAGGGTTGACGGTCCTCTCCGCCCAACCGGGCGATACCATCTACCAACGGGGATTCCTTAGCATCGAGGAGGCCCATAAATCCATCGAATTACCCGATGGCTACTCCCTTGAGCTGGTCCTCAGTGACCCGCATATCGAGGAGCCGGTCGCCTGTGCATTCGATGGAAACGGTGTTCTCTATGTGGTTGAGATGCGAACCTACATGCAGACAGCTGACGCGACGGGCGAGCAGGAGCCCAGAAGCAGGATCTCTCGACATGAGGATACGAACGGAGATGGAATCTACGACAAGCACAGCGTGTTCATTGACAACCTGCTTCTCCCCCGGGCGGTTCTGCCGCTGGATGACCGGGTGATGGTGCACGTCACCAATACCCTTGACCTATGGAACTATCGGGACACCGATGGAGATGGAGTTGCGGATGAGAAGGTGAAGATCTATGAAGGAGGAAGAAGGGGAGGAAACATGGAGCACCAGCCCAGTGGGCTAATCTGGGCGCTCGATAACTGGATCTATATTACCTATGAGAATCGTCGCTACAGATACACCAACGGCAAACTGCAGATGGAGCGGATTCCGCGTGGGGGTGGTCAGTGGGGCCTGACGCAGGACGACTGGGGACGGTTGTATTATTCCACAGCGGGGGGAGAAAATCCGGCGTTCTTTTTTCAGCAACCTCCTGTCTACGGCATGCTGGACCTGCCGGGACAGACTGGCCGGGATTTTCGAAGAGTGTTTCCAACTGCTGAGATCCCTGACGTGCAGGGTGGACGTGGGCGTGTCGGATCCAATGGCGGCCTCAATAATATGACTGGTTGTGCGGGTCAGGGAATCTTCCGGGGGGATCGTCTTCCCGAGGACATCCGGGGCGACTTGATCATTCCAGAGCCGGTAGGACGGTTGATCCGTCGAGCCTCTGTTGAGAGAAAGAATGCCAGAACCGTGCTGACCAATGCCTATCCCGGGTCGGAGTTCATCCGCACTCGTGATGCCAATTTCCGTCCGCTCTGGGCCGAAACTGCGCCAGATGGGCGGATGCTGCTTGTGGATATGCACCGGGGCATCATCCAGCAAGGAAACTGGACGCGTCCGGGCAGTTACCTCCGGGGAGTGATCGACAAGTGGGGGCTCGACAAGAATATAGGCAAGGGACGGATCTATCGCCTCGTGCACAAGGATTTCAAGCCTGGGCCACAGCCGCGGATGCTGGAAGAGACGACCGCGGAACTATTGAAGCATCTCTCCCATCCCAATGGCTGGTGGAGGGATACCGCCAAGAAATTGATCATTCTTCGTAAGGATCGTGAGTCTGTTATTCCCGCCCTCAAGGAACTAGTTCGGCAGGGGAAGACGGAACTTGGCAGGGCCAATGCGCTATGGACGCTTGAGGGGATCGGGGCCGTGGAAGCAGATACAGTCGCCTCAGCGCTGGGAGATGATTCCATCATGGTTAAGGTTCAGGCGCTCAGGGTTGGTGAGCCTCTGATGGGAGAGGGTGACCAGATGGTAGCTTCCTCCATCCTTCAACTGGGAGAACTGAGCGGAAGCCCCAATGCCGAGGTGGCGACTCAGCTGATTAATTCCATTGTGCGGAGTGGAACCCAGAATGAGGACCTGCTGGCGCTCGCAGATGAAGTGGCCCGATCCTTCGAGGGAAATGATGCGGTCAAGGCCGTGGTCAGCAAGAGTGCAGGCATGCGGGCGCAGGCAATGGCTGCAGCTGAAGCGCGCAGAAAAGATGCTCAGCTCGCCCACTCCATGGAGAAGGGAAAAGTGATCTTCAACCAGCTTTGCTACACCTGCCATGGCCCTGATGGGAAAGGAACGCCAGTACCTGATGGGAAGCCAGGTCAACTCCTTGCGCCTTCGATGGTGCTGGCCCCGCGTATTATCGGGAGCGGCAGCACGATGATCCGCACCATCCTGCATGGTCTTACCGGGCCACTTGACGGCAAGAGCTATCCCGGACTGATGGCTCCCATGAATTCACAGGACGATCAGTGGATCGCGGATATCGCGACCTATGTACGGAACAGCTTCGGGAACAAGGCATCGCCGATCACCAAGGATTTCGTGGCTGCGATTCGCGAGGAGACCAGAGGCCGAAGCACGCCTTTTACGCTGCCGGAACTGGAAGCACTCGATCCTCCCATGCTGGTTAACCGCGGGGATTGGACGCTTACCGCGAGCAATGGAGCCGATGGCTGTAAGAATGCGATTGATAGTGACGGGGGCAGCCGCTGGTCCTCCGGGAGGACCCAGAGAGGTGGAGAGTGGTTCCAGATCGAGCTTCCGGATCTATCAAAGGTCAGCGAGGTCATCCTCAATGCGGCACCCTCAACAGACGATTACCCGAGGGAATATGAGGTTGTGGTAATGGCCAATAATGAATGGAGTGAGGTCCTCGCCAAGGGTTCAGGTGATGGTCCTGTCACCGTGATTGGCCTCCCCCTCGTGAACGCCAAGATTATCCGGATTACCCAGAGGGGCCGGGCGAATGGTAAGCACTGGTCGATTCACGATCTCCAGATCAAGGGTAAGAAGCTCTAGATCTGGCTTTCCGGCCACACCCACTTCCATCCGCGGCGGGATGGACCATGGCGGTAAGGCAGGGAGTATCCACGAGGGGTCTACCTCTTGGGATAATCCTGGTTCTCGTCGAGGTCCGCGTCAGTGATCTTGTCGGAGGGGACTCCCTCCGAGGGAACCTCTGCCTGTGCACACCAAGTGATTGCGTTCAGGACGATCGTACGAAAGTCATCATGGCCCCAGTTGCGGTGAAAGTGTCCTCCGGTGAATCCGAAGCCGCGACCACCGTCAGGGCGCTCGTAGGCCCAGGCCAGATGCTGTATTTCACCCCGCTCAAGGGCGGCCTTTACGTGTTGGTTGCCGGAGTGAAATCCATTTCTCCGTCTCATGGTGCTGGCGGGAGGGTGCGCGGAGAGAATGGGAGTGATCCCCTTCATTTCCTCCCGGAAGCGCATGTGGAAGTACCATTCATCACGAATCTTGAATGGTTGAACACCGCGTGTGATCGGGTGTTCTGGAAGTTCCTCGAAGTCTGCATCCCAGTGGGGGTTGACTGACCAGTTTCCTTCGAAGTAGCCGCCGATCCAGTCGAGGAACTTCGCTCCTGATTTACCCTTGGGAACCTCAACCCCGTAGTGGAGGCAGACCAGTCCACAACCGTCCTTTAGTTTCAAATCCAGACCATCCAGATGCTGGTTTGCCATGTGACGTCCCCCACCATCACAATAGAAGATGATACAGTCGGCGTCCTCAAGCTCCGTGGCATTGGCGGGCCATCCCTTGGCGAGGTGTACCTCTGCTTCGAGATGATTCCCCATGTGCTTGTTCAGTTGATTGGCTAGGAGAAGGCAGCCTGCCCTGTGTTCGTGCTGGTCATAACCGTGGCTTCGGTGACCAGCCATGAAGATGACCTTCTTCTTGTCCTGATCGTTCGATGCTGCCTTTCCGTCCTTATTCCCGAGGAGGGCTGGCCCGGTAAAGGCAAGGAGAAGAACAGCTAAAAGAGCGGCTACTGCAGTTTTCATATTCAGCCCCGATACCACACTATCAAGGGCGGGATTGCAACTCGGCCGTTCAACCGGATCTGTTGAGGCCGATGTAATCAGATCAGGCAACCGGAGGACCAGCCAGCTGGAGTTATTTTACCCTCATAAGGCCCTTCATGATCCGCCAATGTCCGGGGAACGTACAGACGAAGTCATACTGACCCTTTTGTCCGGGCGAAGTGAATTCGAGAACCTCTGTTTCTCCGGGGAACACGAGTCCGGTGGCCGCAATAACCTCTGGAATATCCGGGACGTAGCCCAGCTTCACCGCAGTCGGATGGTCTTTCAACATCAGGTCGGCCTCGGTGCCCATCTTCTCCAGAGAACCAGGTTTGCCGATGACAATGTTGTGGGGCATGGAATCGGTGTTTTCAAAAATGAGCCTGATACGCTTCCCCGCAGGCACATCGAAGACTTTCTTGTCGAAGAGCATCTGTTCCTTAACGGACTTCAGGACCACGGTTACCATTTCGGATTCCTTACCGGGCTCCGGATTCTCCGTGCTCCTACCCTGTGACTGGACACTCTTCTGGAGAACATCCGCGAACTGATCTCCCTTTGCGGCCCGTTCCCGCAGGTGTTTGATCAGAGCGGCCCGGGCATTTCCGGTAGCATTCTTGCCAAAGTGAGAAGCAATCGAAATCACGGTTCCACCCAGTCCGGATTCGCTTGTCTCCTGCAGGTAGATGTCATCATACCATGCAGTGCCTGTCTGGCCTCCGTAACCCCCGTAGAGAGCATGAATAACGATTTCCGTCGCGCTCCCGGAGTCAAAGTCGACTGAGTATTCTGCCCAACCGGTTGTTCCCCGGACAGCCTTGGTGCGATGCCCGACCCCGTGCACGTTGAACATGGATCCGCTGCCCTGCACGTTTTCGGTCCGGATCCATCCCCCGAGGCGATAGCGGGTGTTGCGCTGAACCTTGATTGAGGCAGCCCACCCGGAGTCTGAACTCTGGTCGCTGGTGACTTTCAGGCACATACTCCCATTCCGGCCTTCCTCGACGGCAGAGAAGGCCGCATTCCGCGATCCACCGTGGAATCGTGGATTCCAGCCATCAGGTCGATTACCACTAATGTTTTCGATGTTTCCGTTGTGGAGGATATCTCTGGGACCCTCGGTTTCCTTGGGTCTGATACGATCCAAGGCGCTTTTCACAAAGGCTCCTCCATGCCGGCGGGCGGCCACCTGGAAAGCGTCATGAAGAACAGGATCGTTCATGATAGCGGATGAGTCCGTAGTGATGAGCTGGACGAGTGCGCTTCCAATCTCGGGGGAGTTGCCAATGGTTGAAAAGGCGAGGAGGAGATCCAGAAGAACCCTCGGTTCCTTGATGGTAATTTTGCCGTTCGAGATGAACATTTTAGCAAGCGTGTCATCCAGAGGCGCATTCCGGAGTGCAGCCCTCCGGAGGCCGGCATCCTCCGAGGAGAGAGCTCTTTTAATAGTTTCGAGGTCGAGCGAACCGTTTCCGGCCTTGGCATAGAACTGGTGGATGTTCTTAACCTTATTCACGGGGCGGTCCTTTTCGACAGCCGCCCGCTGGGCCTCCATACGCCAGAACATGTTGCTGCTGGCGAAATCGACTTCGTAGGGATCATTGGGAGAGCCCTTGGGGTAGATCCTGTAGATTCGTCCGTGCTGTTTATCCCGGTGCGGGGTGACATAGGCGTTCCCCTTGCCGCGTTTGGCGTCCAGTCCCGAGGACCCCTTATTCGGGGTCGGGTTGTGCTGGATGACGATATTGTACCAGTCACAGATCCAGAGTGCTCCATCCGGCCCGACCTCCGCGCAGACTGGTCCGGACCAGGCATCAGCAGAGTTATAGATGTTGTTCGGTTGTTGCTGGAGTTCGAATCCGGCACCCTTGGCTTGGCGAGTCCACTGGCCGACGAGCTTGCCGGTAGGCGCGCAGATGAAGGCGATATTGTTCCAGTAACCCTTGGGAAATCGTCGGGAGGTGTAGAGGGCGTGTCCCGCGGCGGCTGTGTAGCGGTGGTGAGCATCGACCTGTCGGATATCCGTGGAACTCGGGAAGAAGAGGGGGTTATCGTCTGCCCTTGGAGTGCGGGGCTGGCTCAGGCCGGCCTGTTCGTAATAGCGGCGGGGGAAGGTGAGGTAAAAACTGGGGTTTGCGTTCGCTGTTGAGCCATGGATGTCAAACTCCTCGGAGAATCCAAGGCCCCAGGTGTTGTTGGTAGTGTTCTGGAGAAACTCCATCGCACTTGCGTCCGGCTTGAATCGAAAGACCCCTGTGCCGAAGCTATGATTTTTTCCACCAACTTCTCCCCCGAATCCGGAATACCCTGTCGTTGCCCAGATCCAGTTATCTACCCCGTAGCGGAAGTTGGATGTTCCCGCGTGGGTGTCGCCTGTTCGAATCCCCGTAAAGAGGACCTTGCGGACATCAGCCACGTCATCCCCGTCGGTATCCTTCAGGAAAAGGGCATCTGAACCGTTTGTACAGATGACTCCACCGTTTGCGAAAACCATGGTGGTGGGAATCGATAGTTTGTCGGCAAAGACCGTAAACTTGTCAGCCCTTCCATCCCCGTCAGTATCTTCACAGATCTTGATTCGATCATTCCCGATGTTACCCGCTTGCAGGTTGTTCGGGTAATCAATGGTTTCCACGACAAAGGCCCGACCCTTCTGATCCCATGCGATATAAATCGGGTTAACGATGTCAGGTTCAGCAGCAAAAAGGGACAGCTCGAAGCCCGGGGGAACCTGGGCAAGCTTTATGGATTCCTCGGGAGAAAAAGGCTTTGGGACCTTAGTGACCAGCTTGCGCTTGATGTAGCCGGGCAGCTTGACGTCCATCATTTCAAATTCCGGGATTTTGAGTGCAGTAAGTTTGCCCCGGGTTTCGTCACCGACCGCCCAGTAGACTGCACGCTTGAGAAGGTCATGAAAATTGGGCTGGTCCCAGACACGGTGATCATGCCCGGAGGCGGTGTAAAAAACTCGGCCCCTGCCTTGCGTCCGGATCCAAGTCCAAGGCTCTCCATCCCTCTCCTGAAGGATGGTTCGATCGGAGCCATGTCGTTCATGGACATAGGTTTCATCCCAGGCAGTGAAGCCATTATAGCCCTTCGTGATTTCATGGGTAGAGTTGACGGTCCGGGGGGAAAATTCGG
>MDTD01023507.1_pt1 | contig 23339 bp, 16 predicted proteins | sample 811221 | NCBI WGS metagenome assembly MDTD01 (sample SAMN05326646, study PRJNA326480) | marine metagenome | isolation source: seawater | place: Pacific Ocean: South West | collected 2011 | reverse complement strand
TTGGACACTTTGTCATTTCAAATGATTCATTCAGGAGGAGATGTCTCTTGAGAAAACTGATGCTTTTGCCCGTGGTCTTCCTGACCTGTTTATTCAGTCTGGCCGTCGTTCCGGCATCCGCAAATGCTGATCGACTTCCCCAGCCCTGCTTTCCTTTGTTCGGGATAGGCTGTCCTGGAGGTCATTCTTGCAATGAAGACACTTTTTTATGTCCTTCGCAATGCCAACGCAACAGTGACTGCGCAGCAACCAGTAACTGCACTGAAGAGGGAATCTGCAGCGAGCCGCAGCGTCAACAGATAGTCAATATAGGCAGCCCATGCGGAAGCAGCCAAGTGTCTTGTGGAGACAACATCTGTGACCCTGAGACGCTTAAGTGTCGTGCGCGGCAATGCAATACAAATTTAGATTGTGAACTTGGGGCGGGTTGCGCACGGGGGCACTGCGTGGTCGACCTTGCTGCCGACAGGGATCTGGACGGACTTCCGGATGGATCTGAGAGCATGAGTCGCGACAACTGTCCAGATATTGCTAACTCTGATCAGCGAGATCTTGACCGCGACGGGCAAGGCGATGTTTGTGATGACGACGATGATAATGATGGCGTAGTTGATGCAAGGGACAACTGCCCAATGAAGTACAACCCAGCACAAGAAGATGTTGATGAAAACCGGATTGGAGATGCGTGCGAGCCATCACGAACTCTTTGGGTCAAAACCGGATCAGGTGAGCGCAACGATCCCGCAAATGTCGTAATTGGCTATCGGGCAGGAGCTGGTGCTGAGCGAAACAACACTATTGTTGGCTCTCTCGCCCTTTCTACAACGCGGGGCGGTGCTGACAACACCGTGGTTGGAGCCAACTCACTCAAACGTCACCAAGGCAGGCATCGCGACAGACGAGACCGCAATTCGACTCTTGGGAGCGGGACGCTGGAGGCGCTGGTCACAGGAAGCAATAACATCGCCATCGGCTACAAGGCGGGCAGCAACGTAGAAACAGGCTCTGGCAATATTTATATCGGTGCTTATGCTGGACCAACGAAGAAAACACGAGGCGAAAACAACAAACTCTATATCTCTAACAGTAAAGAACAAACGCTGGTCAGCGGGGATTTTGGCAAGCGGGACATCAAGTTTCACGCTACCTTGAATGCCGAGGCCCTCACCCAGTCTTCCGATGCGCGACTGAAGAAAGATATTGATCCCATTAATCTGGGGCTGGAGGCGATCCTGCAGCTGGAGGGAAAAACCTATAAATGGAGTGATACCTCAAGATCACAGCAGACCCATATCGGTCTCATTGCACAGGAAGTGGAGAAAGTCATCCCGGAGCTTGTGACAGAAGATGAGAACGGCTTTAAGGCAATTGCCTACGCCAAACTCACCACCATCCTGATTGAGGCGATTAAGGAGCAGCAGACCCGCATCACGGAGCTCGAAAACCAAAACCGGGCGCTTGCAGATCTTTTCTCTGTCGAGCTTAAGCTTCTGACGGATCGGATCTCAACACTCGAGGGCGATGGTGCGGGCTTAAAAATAGCGCAGAACTAAGTCCGTTTAAATCACAAAAAAGCCCCGCTCCTGCGGGGCTTTTTTATACTCCATCGTGGATTCCTTTCATACAAGAAGATAATTCAGCCTGTCAGACCGGTTCGAAAGATCTCCACAAAACTTAATCAAGTAATCCGCTCAGAATAGCTGCGGCCTTAGTCGGCCCGTGTTCAGAGCGCATATGGGCTGAGGTGGTGGCGAGACGCTCCTGCATGGCTTTGTTGCTGAGCATGCTCTCAATGGTCGCCCGCAGTTCCTTGGGTTTCCAGTGATTGCGATGCAGGTGATGCCCATGCCCGGTCTCGGCGACCCGCTTGGCGTTGTCATGGCCATCCCAGACATACGGCATGATGATCGCCGGCTTGCCGAAATACAGGCACTCATTGAAGGAGTTGTTGCCCCCATGATGGATCACCGCATCCGCCTGAGAGATCACCGAAGGCTGGGGATACCACGATGCGATCTGTACGTTATCGGGAACGGTATCGTATTCGCTTTCATAGTCTCCAACGTTAAAGAGCGCACGGACCGCCATGGTAGAGACCACATCCATGAGCCGCTTCAAAAGGCCGGTATCTCCTGAACCAAGGCTGCCGAAACTGACATAAAGCAACGGCGCATCGTTATGGGCCTTGAATTGCGGCACCTCATACGCCTCTTCGTCGCGTACACAGCCTTCAAGATACTGGAACTGCCCGGGATCCAGCGGCGTTGCGCGGTTGAACTTGACGGGCTCGGGATAGAGCAGCAGGTTCATGTGCGGCGAGGCTTCAAAAAACTCGCCAACCGGGTAAGCCGCCTCACCACACTCGGCGAGGAAAGCATTAAAGCGGTCGTGAATGGGCTGGATGACTTCGTTGAAGTGATTCTGGTAGGCACTGAAACACTCGCTGTCGTTTTCGCCGCAACCTGAAAGATGCGGAGGAATCTGCGGATCAGGGATCTCGTTCTCCGAGCACGAAATTACCCGCACCCAGGGCTTGTTATTTTCTCGGGCATAGCGTTTGATCGCGGGGAACAAGATCACATTATCGACACACACGATGTCCGGTGAGACTTTCTCCAGAACACCGGGCAATTCTTTTTCTGCCCAGACAGCTGTTTCGACGATGGCTTCCCAGCACTCTTTTACATAATTGTCGATTTGCTCATACGCACTCAGATCAAAATTGGGAATGTGCCCGTTAATAAAGTCTGTCCAATACTTCGCCATCTCCTCCGGCGGCATGGGCTCGGACATGTTCACGGTGTACTCATCAAAACCATACCCGGAATACACGCCCTGCATCCCGGGATCGGTAAGAAACACAGCCTTGTGCCCCAGTTTTTCGCAAGCCTGCGCGATCCCCACCGAGTTAAGAGCTGGCCCGAAAGCAGCTTCCGGAAAAAATGCTATTGTTTTTTTTGAATCTGGCATAAAAACGCTCCTAAGCGCTTTGGCAAAAAATATCCTTTGGACTATATGTAGCTTGAACTGCCTTTAAAGAGATAGATAACTACGCCACTTAGTTTGTAAGTATCCATAGCGCGATTCCATTCGATGCTTCAGATCATTTTGCAAGGCAATATTTGTCCTCATCATATACTGCCTGACCGTACCTTTCGATCTCAAATAAACATCAAAGTGACCTCCAGGATATTTCATTTCGACCAACGTTCTACAAAATTGTTCTGAATAAATTACAGCATGTGCGTGAGACGCCTGACATGCAGTTACAAACTTAGTATTTCTAATATCATTTTTTAGAATCTTTTTTGGATAGCATCCGATAAATAGCATATCGAATTGCTTTTGATTATGACGTGCCCACATCACCGCCTGTTGAAGCCATGCTACGACCTTTCTTTGATTAAAAACCACATCACTTTCAAGAATCAATCCAAAATTACAGTCTTCCGAGAGCAGTCTCGCCGCACATTTTTGATGATTTAAGAATAAGTTTTCTTGCGCACACGCACTACTATCAGTATCGCCGCGATAGCTGACACAGGGGGTTGCAAACGAAAGTATGTCCGTCTCTACCCAAGCCGGCAACTTGGCCAACTCTTTTCTAAGTGAATTTTTACGATCTTTAGGAGTAGTAATTACTAAGGACCGCAGATATGGAGTGGAAGACATTCGACTATTCGGCCCTTCTTAAAGTCCGCGAGGATCTAGTTATCCTGTCGTGTGCCCCGGTTTTTCGCAAGCCTACGCGATCCCCACCGAGTTAAGAGCTGGCCCGAAATAGGGACCGTGTACAACAGGTCGTGGGCAACACGAATAATGATAAGCATGCGTAGACCAAATTTATTACATCCTTTTTTATCGAAATCGATGAATAACGGAAATATTGCGACCCGAGTTAGACTTATTCCCTAAGCTTGGTAATCAATTTTTTAGTGCTAATTCAACATTAAGGATATTACTATCGCTATTCTCGGAATAATCGCTATCGCTGCCTTCCTAATTTACTTTTTAGCAGGATATTTCAGAACATTCGAAACGACAACAGTTGACGGCTTTCTCGTCCCAGCCGACATACTATCCCAGCATCAGCGCTACCCTATCCCTTCAGACGCTCTTATTGACTACAAGCGCACTCAGTGCGTTGCACTATCAATAATCGAAGATGCGGCAAAAAATAAGGTATTCAACTACACGCTGGTCGCGGGCTCATTACTAGGTTTGCATAGTTGTGATGGATTCCTGCCTTGGGACGACGATATAGATCTTATTGTTGATACAAACGGCGAACAATTTTTTTCGAGTCAATGGACCGAAGGACAAGTGGTAGCCTGTTTTGATCGAAGGTGGCGTGCCCGAATCACTACAATAGTTGGACATCGTTGCGTCGTATTACGAAACAATAAGCACCGCGCTTGGTTCAAATTATTATCTAGTCCTGAAGAATTACCTGTCAAAAAAGATCGACGGGACGTAGGTGGTGTAGATATTTTTCCGATTCGCTTTGACCGCCTCGGGCGACCATGGGAACTGGCGATCCGAAGGAAGCCGGCGCCTGGCTTTCTAGGTATTGATTACTCCGACTCAAGCATGTTTGAACAAGTACAGTTTGATTCACACACTACTAGGGCAATAAGAGCGGACATTGCGGAAGACTATCTTGCGTCAGTGTACAACCAGAATTGGATGCGTAACATTCATCCTGCCCTCCACAAGAAACACTCGATGGCTCGCCTGGGGTATTCCTGGAAAAGGCGATTTGATCTGTACACCTTATTTCACCAGTCGTAATTGGTCGTTAGGAACCTGTCCAGACTGTTAGTCTATGCCAATAATCGAACCAACTTAGTGAGGATAGAAAAACTTGACTTCACCAACGCCTCTTCTGTTCCAAATCGCAGTTCGTTGTACCAACGGTCACGCGCCATGTTTTCTATCGATTGAAACTTTATCTCTGGCACGTTTTCGTACAATAAAGAAAACAATGTTTCGTCATCGTGCGCGTAACACGAATCTCTCGCCTCATTCATGATAGCTAGAAACCTGTTTGCAACTAGACTAAGAATCCTATGGTGGCCCAAGAGCAGTCCACCGCTTATCGGCTGCAGGACGCCATAATATCGACGATAGAGACTGGGATAAAAGTAAAATACATCTTCCCTGTAAGGCACGGTGGGCGCCAAGAAGTTCCAGTTCCTTCTTTTTCGATTCAAGCGCGAAATCGAGATATCTGCCCAACAGAAATACTGTGTCGCAAAGCTGTTTTCTCGAATTTGTCTTTCGAGGAGACTTAGTTTGGAAGTCCACAACGAAACAATCTTGGTGTAAACATCTGGACCGCCTCTTTCATACAAAAGGTCTCGATTAATCAGCCCACCCTCCCAAAACCGGTTGATCTGCTTCAGTTCGACATCCGACTGTCGGATACACGAAGGCAAAAAATAGTTTTTCACAAGCCCGTAAGTGGGTAAATCCTCGATATTGTTTTTTCTGAAGATAATGTTCTCTGATTTCGCATAGTCTTCGATATATCGCCGTACTGCCTCACTCTCATAAAAAAATATAATCCGCTGACCACGCAATAATTCAAGCGTTTTCGGGATATATCGTTGATAGTGATTCCAATTACGTTTGGGATTGTTATCAATATCCCAGTACCCCGTGCAATAAGTGATGTCTTGCTGCATAGAGGTTATTCAAGGCGATCCAGACTATCGACGAGACTTTCTATTTTTAGCGCTAAAATCGAGACGCTGTAGCAGAAAACTCTACTCTTTATCATAATACTCTGGTGCTTAAAGTCTCTTCGATGTTCCTGATTATTACTTCTGAATCTGCACTTTTTTTCTCCAACCACTCCCGCGCCTCAAAGCCTATTTGTTCTCGAACGTTGCGCTTCTTGATTAATTGAATAATTGCGTCTCTCGTCGACATCAAATCCTCACCTTTTAGACCTCCTCCACTCTCAAGCAACGACTCATAGTCGCTATGAAAATCTTCGCTATTAGGCCCGACTACGATGGGTAGTCCAACAGCGGCGGCCTCAAAAGGATTCTGCCCCTTACGATGAGGCGGCAAACTGTTGCCAACAAATCCAACATCTGCCATCTGTAGAAACTTTACCAGCTCACCCGTCACGTCGAGAAAATAGACATCGGTGGTTTTTGTCATCCGACTAGGTAAGGTCGCCCTGCAGGCGGTATCCAGACCAAACTTGGCTCTATTACGCTGCGAGTGGACCGCCACGCTATATTTGCTAAACCTAAGAGCGAACTTCAGAAGCATCCTTCTCTCAGGAAATCTCGGCGCTAGAATCAACCGCACGTCCACTCCTTGTTCACGTAGATCTTTCATGACGTGCAACAAAAATCTTTCCTCACCCGACCATGTCGAGATACCCATGAGTACAAGTGGTTCCTGATCTTGTGGTTCGCGATCAATAAACCCGGCCTCACGTAAGAGTTCGTATCGCTCATCCTGCGCCAGACTTGGATACGGTTGCATGTCACTTTTAAGATTCCCTGCAACGATTAGTTTATCCCTGGAAACGCCGAGTCGAAAAAATCTCTCTCGGTCCCGCGAACTTCTTACATAAATTCGCTCGAACGGTGCGACTAGATGCCGGGTAAAAATTGGAAGCGCAGCTAAGATTCGAAACTCTAGAGTTGAAAGCGAGGAATTGATCAAAGTGACGGGAACTTTTTTTATGCTCGCGTAGTGCCAGAGTTCAAACAACGCGGCCTGATGAACAGATATTATCCAGTCTGGCTTGATAACTCCCCACGTTCTTTTGATAAAAAATGGAAAATCGAAAGGCACCAACGTGACCAACGCAACGGATGAGGAGTATTTTTCCGCCAGAACTGAATAAGAGGCATGATGTTCTGTTGTAATGGCGATACTTATCGATTCGTTAGGAATCAATCGTTTAAGCAACGCATCGACGGCATCCACCTCTCCTATCGATGGAACATGAATCCATATCCGCATCACTGTCCCTGACACGTCGGGCAACGGCTCGAGTAATCCACATCTCTGATGAAAATGCTTCCACCATCCAGCGAACAGCAGCAAACTAAAAATTTTTATTGGAAGAGAAATCCACCTCAGCGCTAGAAAGCTTAATTTCACCTCGGCCAGGTACTCGCTACCGAAGCGAGTACAGTTGTTCCCGAAAAAAGTTCGTTAATTCTTCATCCGTTTTGTATCTTTCAAAACTATCCGCGCTCAGGATCTCACCTACTTTAAGCTTCAACAAACACCTTTTTGCACGTATAACCTCTCGTAGTAGAAGAAGGTTTGCGAGTCGGGGGTTAATTAAGAAAACTATCTGGAATAAAAGGCTATGAGACCCCTCTATGAATACGGGCAGAACAGCCGCGTTTGTCTTACGAGCCAAAAACGCGACTGTCGTCCTCCACGATCTTTCCTCCTGTCGAAAGGTTCTCCAGGAAAGAGTTGAGACTTGTCCGGATGGAAATAAAAACAAACTTTTTTTTCTCATTAAGTGTCGTTCACATAATCGAACAGCGACTGAATTTAATCGTTGCCCGTAAACGCTTCTCAACGGGCTGGCAAAGATACTAATTTTTTGAGACCCCAGCACGTGCTTAAAGAAAACATTGACCAGAGCCCGGCCGTCGGCTCGAAATCTTGAAAGCATCGACGTAACCACGATTCCATCAACCGGAAGATAGGCATGATTTGCGATTACGATTAAAGGTCCGGTTTCTGGGATAAAAAAGTTCTCGGTTTCGACTTCGAATTGAAAACTGAATGCTCTTGATAATTTTGTCGCGAGGTGACAATCACTGGTATCCGCGATAAATCTGTCATACGACTTGTTGACCTCATGAACCCCCAAAAGCATCTCTAATAGCTTAATCGTACGCTTCGGCATGAGACTCCAGATTTTTGGCACTTCCTCCGGAGCGAGATCTAAATCGATAAGTTTTTTAGGCACAGTCTTTACTCTTCAACTATGGCTTATGCCACGGGCGTTCCTAATTAGCATTTTCCCTGAGTTACCTGCAAAATCTCGCACCACCGAGTACTCTCCGTAGGGCTGAGGACGCCATACTGGTCAATAATGAAGGAAATCGAAAATTCTGGGGTGATAGACTTTCGGTCATTGTTAGAGCAGGCGCCTGTTGCTCCTTGGATGAAACGCGTGCTTTTGCGCCTTGAAACACCCGTAAAAAGTTTTCTTGGCGTTAGCCACTTTAATCATTGCTTCCGAGAAATTGTCGCTAACGATAAAGAACCCAATCAATTTGCAAGAAGTGTTTCTGCTTTCCAGCTGGGTTATAAGTCCCGTTTTCTCATAGAATCTGAGATCCCCTCTTCCGGGGCCTTCATCGTCGTCAGCAACCATCCTCACGGGCTTTGGGATGGCGTTATTCTGGGCGATTTACTCGTTAAGTCTCGCCCCAATACCAAGACCGTTGCAACCTTTTTAACTGACTATCTCGCCGGATTTAAGCCGTTTTTCATACCTGTTGATCCAAGAAGTAATAAGAAACTCTGCAAAATGAACCGTGTCGCCTGGCTTTCAATGCGCGATCAATTGTCTTCTGGAGAACCGTTATTGATCTTCCCCGCGGGTCATGTCTCTCGGTTTGACATAAGAAGTTTTTCTACACGAGATATCGATTGGTCTGGACTTCCTATTGAACTCGCGACCCGCTTCAATATCCCGCTCATCCCGGTTTTCATATCTGGAAGAAATAGCTGGCTTTATCAAATTGCCAGTCTTATTTCATTGACAATTGCGAATGGATTGCTGATTAGAGAATTCAACTTAATGAGAGGCAAGAAAAAACAGGTTACTATTGGAAACCCCATCACACCGGATGAACTTGCGCGCTTCGAAGATATCTCTGAAAAAATTACGTATCTAAAAGATCGCACTTATGACCTTTCTTGCTCACCGTAGCGGAACGAGACGGGTAGCGATTTTTGGCTCAACTTCCTTATGGCCATACACCCAACAGCGATAATTGAGGACGGATGCTACATCGGGAACGAGGTAGATATCGGCGCAAATTCATACATAGGCGCCAAGACTCAAATCGGAGACAACACTGTCATTCATGCCCAAGTCGTTATTGATGGCAACGTAAAGATAGGAGAAGGCAATATAATCTTTCCGGGCGCTGTAATTGGCCTTGCGCCGCAAGATAAAACATATCAAGGGGAAGAAAGTGGGGTCTTAATTGGAAACCACAATGTCATCCGAGAGTACGTAACAATTAATTCGGCAACCGGTGAGGGATCGCTAACGCAGATCGGTGATAGCAATATGATGATGGCATACTGCCATATTGCCCATAACTGCCTAATTGCTGACAATGTAACCATGGCAAACTCTGTATCTCTCGGCGGGCATGTAGTCGTTGAATCTGATGCAGTCCTTGGTGGTGTCCTAGGCATCCATCAATATACTCATATTGGCCAAATCTCCATGGTTGGGGGAATGTCTAGAGTTGATCGGGATGTCCCTCCATTTACACTTGTCGAAGGAAATCCCGCTCGGATTCGCGGCTTAAATAAGATAGGTATACAACGGGTTCGTCGCCTGAGATCTGACGACTACGATGTCTGGCCTAGGCTCAAAGAGGTCTTTAAAGTTTTATATAGTGACCGGACTGCGCTCAACCAGTCTGTATCTGGAGCTCTCGCAAGCTTCCCAGAAGATACTCCCGAGTATTCTCTGATAACATTTCTCGATCAATCACTAAACGATCCGAATCGTCGCGGTCCAGTACCGAGATACAGTATCGAAGACTGAGTTTTAGCTAGGAACATAAAAAGAGTTTGTTCCACCATGCATAGATTATTTCATTACTCGCGGCAAACGCTACTGATGATGCTGGGCGTCACGTCATCTTTGATTTATCCAGGCTTTTGTCTTTCCGATACCGCTCTGACGGGACGCCAGATTATGGATGAAGTCTCGCGGAGGCATGACGTAGATTCCCGCTTCGAAGTCAATGAGATGGTTCTTGTCGATCGATCTGGTGAGGAAACACGCCGGAAGATGCGTAGCTACCTCAAGATCCAAAAAGATAGGCTGTCGAAATCTTTGCTCATATTTGATGCCCCAAAGGGAATCACCGGAGTTGCGTGTCTGACCTGGGAACGTGAAGGCAGTAGTGATGATCAGTGGACTTTTCTGCCTGCGATGGGAAATCGACTCAAGCGCATATCATCAGGGAAAAAAAGTGGCGACGACGAAAGGAAAAGGGGAGGTCGTACCAATTACTGGATGGGGACAGACTACACATTTGAGGATCTCTTACCAGAAAAACGCGATAATTTTAGATATGACCGTGTGGCGGATACGAATTGGAATGATCAACCGGCATTCGTGATCGAGGCCTTTCCTGCCGATGAAGAAATCTCCACCGGCTACCAAAAAAGAATCATAACAATTACAAAGTCCAATTTTTTTATCGTTGACGTTAAATATTTTGCGTTGCGCTCGGGAAAACTATTGAAAACATTAACTCTAGAAGGAGTGAAGCCAATTTTCGAAGCGACGTGGGGCGCAGAACATTCGGTGATGGATAATCATCAGCGACGATCAAAGACCATAATCTACTATCTCGAACAGGACTTCGACCCAAAAGCTTTTCCAAACAAAGTCTTCAGTCATCGTTATATAGAATCAAAGAAGCATATGCGTCGCTGAGCTGCATCGAGTAATGACACCTGCCTCTCTCCTTCGGTTTGGCGCAAATCATAAGCTTGCGACCATACTCTTACTCCTCGTTGGAACAATCGCCTTTTCCACGGGAATACCGAAGTTATACATAGATACCAGCTTTGCACTTTTACTAGATAAAAAAAGCGAGCAGTATCAGTCTTACCAAACTGATGTACAAACATTCGGCTCAGATGACCTAACTGTATTCGTTCTGAAAGATCAATTGCTGTTTACCCCAGAGCGACTCGAGATCGCACAAAACTTAGTTGACGACATCGAAGAACTTGGGTTTGTTCAGAAAGCTGACAGCTTATTCAGTGTCACGACAGTTCGTGATGTCGATGGGACCTTCTTAAGTAAACCGCCTATTGACTTCCTCCCATTTGATCAGTTTGAAGCAGATCAAATGAAAGAGGACGCGCTTTATAGCCCAATCCTTCGCAATATGCTTGTTGATGAGTTAGGTACTGCGATGTCCATTAATGTGACATTAAAAAAGTGGCAAAAAGGCGGAGCGGGAGTAGCTGGATCGGTTAGTCCCGGAGCCTCTAACCGCGCGTTCGAGGCGCTTATCAAAAAGTACGAAGGTGAATTTGACGAACTCTTTCAGATCGGCGAATCACGTATTGCCAGTGCAATGGAAGGCCGACTCGTAGATGATCTAAAAACTCTTTCCTCAATTGCGTTATTTCTGCTGTTAGGTCTAGTACTGCTTTTATTACGACGCTGGACATTTGTAGCCGTAATCATGGCTACGGTGACACTCAGCCTAGTCTGGACCTTTGGATTTCTTGGATTAGTAGGAATTCCCATCAGCATACTGATGGGAATGCTTCCGGTTTTATTAGTTGTAGTTGGCTCCACCGAAGACTTGCACTTGCTCTCGGCTTATCTGGAAGGACAACAGGTCACTACTGACAAAACACGCCACGGAGCAATTCGTTTCATGGCAAAACATATGGCGCTGGCTGTGATTCTTACAGTCATAACCACCTCAACGGGTTTTTTCTCTAATACACTTTCTGAGCTTCCCATCGTTGCCCACTTTGCCGGAGCTGCAGCATTCGGAATCCTCGCTAATGCAGTAATTACTTTTCTAACTGTACCCTTGCTACTCTCCTGTGCTGAAAGAAAACCGCGATCTATTGCGACCCCCCGGAATAAACCGGTGAAAATCTCGCCTGTTTTACGTTGGATTTCTGTCGCGTGCACCACCGGCCTAGCAGAGAAAAGTCTTAGTCACTCTCGATTTGTTATTTTCGGAGTCGCAGCACTCGGAGTCTCGGCAGCTTCGCTAAGCGGAAAGATTGAGATAAATAATGATCCCTTAAGTTTTTTTTCCGACTCCCATTCGCTCGTTGGTGATTTCAACAAGACACATTCCTACCTTGCAGGTGTTTGGAATTTCCGAGTAACAATAGACGCCCATCGACCGGATGCCTTCCTTGAGCCAGAAAACCTGGAATATCTAGACAAAGCTGTAGGAGTTCTCCAACAGCGGACATCTCTGGATCGTGCTATTTCTTTAAGTGATCACCTTTCCCTGGTCAATCGTGAGATGAAAGGGGGTGACCAGACTTTTTATCACACGCCAAAGACACAAGACTTGACAGAACAGTATCTACTTTTTTTTAACCGATCTGATCTTAACGACTTTGTTTCCGATGATTACAGTCGTGCCAGTATTTTCGTCCGGCATAACATCGCAAATTCCGAATTCCTTCTTGCCGAGGTTCAGCACCTAAAAGAAAAGATTACACAGATCTTTGGCCCGAGTTTCTCTGTCAAATTTAGTGGCCAGAATCTGATGATCCACGAGGCAGCGGAAACACTTGTAAAGAATGAGATTCGTGCGGTTATAGTCATCGTCCTGGTAGCGTTTTTGTTGCTATGGATTGTTTACGGCTCTTGGCGATCTGGATTTCTGGTGCTGATTCCTAGTGTGACACCGATCCTACTCATTCTTCTGTCGATGGTATTTTTCGACGTACAACTAAACATTGCCACGGCGATGGTCGCGGCTATCGCTATCGGAGTTGCAGTAGACGATACAATTCATTTGCTATCCCGGTATAACCTCGTGTGTCGAGAATACGCAGATAGTGATCATGCGATCCGATTAACCTTAGAAGCGGAGGCGATTCCTGTCGTGACTTCTTCTTTGGTACTTGCCACAGGTTTTCTTGTTCTAATGGTTTCTGACTTTTCCCTGCTGCAGGATTTTGGACTCCTGGGCGCCCTCGCAATGCTGTTCGCTATGCTAGCCGAGTTCACAATCTCGCCAGTCCTGATCCGCCGATTCAGAGTAGTCAACCTATGGGAAGCGCTATCTCTAAAGGTACCGATCTCGGAGCTAAAGCAATCACCTATTTTTGCTGGAATGGGGACTTTCCAGATAAAGAAACTAATCCTCTTAATGGTTTCTCAGTCTGTGTCGTCCGGAGAAGTTGTTGTAGAGGAAGGCAGTCAGGGCAATGAAATGTTCATAATCGTATCGGGACGGGCGACGGTCATCAAAGCAACCCAGAAAGGTCCTCAAACTCTCGCACAAATCAGTTCTGGCGATATCTTTGGGGAGATTGGATATCTCAATCTTGGGGATGCCCAAAGGACTGCCTCTGTAGTCGCAAACACTGACATGGAAGTTCTTAGATTAAGCTCTGACGTCACCGCAGAACGGCTACGCTTCTTTCCAAGACTGGCATCACAGTTCAATCTGAATATAGCTACTATTCTTGGAAATCGGCTTGGTGCTACCAATGAGCTTCTTGCTTCTTAAGAACGTCTGCCAGGGCGCACTTTTCTGGCTATGCTTTATCGGATTTTTCTCTTTTCCTGCAATTACGGATGCAGATTCGGACTCGACTTGGGGGTTGGTCGAGGATTTTGTTGAGAACACGTTTTTCGAGCTCCGTGGATATACAGATGCCTACCATCAGAGACAGAACCCAGACCTATACCAAGATCAATACGGTGCTGGTATTCAGCTGAGAGCAGAGAGCTATGAAGCACTAACTGACAATCTGTCGTTAAATATTAGTCTCAGAGCACGGATCGAACATCCAGATTATCGATCCGGCATCTTTCCTGGTCCCAATCAGAACGATAGTAAATCCCCATACGTCGACTTCCAGGTAATGAATATTCTTTGGGAGGGCGAAGAAAACGCTTTTCTAGTCGGGAAAGACGTACTGAAACTTGGCTTCTCTCATCTTTACAGTCCAGTAGACCGATTTCACACATTGGACTGGACTATTCCGGCTCACAACGAGCCGAATGGAGACTTTCAATTCTCCTTTTTCCATTATCGTGAGGAAGACACTATCCGACTGACGGTGTTTCCGTTTGGTCAACAGGATCTCCGTCAGACAGGATCCAGTAGACAGAACCCAAATCTAACGTTGGAACAAGACGATACCCCATCGGGATTAATCATTTATGACGCGGTCCGCAGAGGGTTTGACTTTTACGTTGGTGGCCACTACGGGGCTGGCGCATACCCGATCACTCAAGCATTGGGCGGCACAAGAACGGTTGTCGTTCCAGAATCAGCGAGCTTATTGGGAGGCGTTATAGCGACCCATAACGCCTGGACGCTTTTTGCCGACGGGCTGTTTCAGCATAGTCTTGATAGGGAGGATGAAAATTTCGCCCGGCTATCGATTGGTGCATCCTACGCTTCTGATATTGGTGGTCTACTTAATATTGATGGATTTACACCTACGCTAACTTACGGTCTCGACGAAGTGACAAACAAAGCTCGTTCCACTACTTTATCCACCAGTCGTAATCAACGAGTTAACGCGAACAATCTCCTGTCAGAATTTCGCTTCGAAATAAACTCCGATCTCGTAATCACACTAGCCGACAACTACAGTTTTAATACCAGGAAACATCAATTCGGAGTCGGCGGGGCCTACTCACTTACAGACAGTATTACGTTGGCTCTTGCAAACACCTTTACTTCCCAGAGCACACCTGAGAACTCATCCGGCGGATATACAACTCTTTCAGTAAGCCTCCGTTTCTGACTGACCACAACTTTCTCTCGTGCTTTGAAATCGTTATAGGAGATAAGAAGTGACGACAAGTGCTTCTTCTCCCTATATTCTGATCGCAGCAGCTGAAGTTTCTGCCGATCTACATGCGGCCTCGCTCGCAAGATCTATCCTCCAAAAATTACCGACGGCCTCTCTATACGGCTGCGGCGGAAGCGAAATGGCTAAAGCTGGGGTCGACATCAGAATTTTCACAGCACAACTCGGTTACGTCAAAATCCGTGAATCATGGTTTCAGTCTTCAACGATCAAACAAACCCTTCGTGAACTGCACCGATGGGTCCATGAGCAACGGCCTAACCTCGCCATTCTTATCGACAGTGAGCGATTTAACGGAGCCCTTATAAAGTTACTTGCAAAAGAGAAAATCCCAATCGTCTACTATCTTTCCCCACAGGTTGCCTTTTGGGCGCCATGGCGGGCAAAGAAATATGCGAAACTTTCTTCGTTGATTATTCCCGCTTTTTCTAGCGAGCTAGATTTACTCAAACGTGCCGGTGCTCGGGCGACGTGGGTCGGTCATCCGCTACTCGACCTACTTAACCTCGAGGAAACCGAAAACGCTCCGGGCAGACCTCCCCCTCTGTCGCAGAATGACCGAGTTCTTATTGGACTGATGCCGGGAAGTCGCATGCAAGAAGTAAATTTATTTACTCCCATTGTTCTGAACAGTGTCTTAATGATGAGAGCTGCACGCCCCGACCTGGCTTTTGTCCTGCCAGTAGCCAGCCCGCACCTGGCCGCTCCGATAGAAACAATGATAGAAACGAAAGGATTGACAAACATCATTCAGATCGTTGATCGAAATCCGCACCTTTGGATTAGACGATGTGATTTGCTACTCGCATCTACAGGTACCGTGACCCTTGAGGCAGCTATTCTGGGAACACCTATGGTTACGTTTTATAAACTTAACCCGATCACTTACATCGTTGCGCGCGCGCTAGTGCGCACTCCTTTTATAGCGCTGCCCAATATTGTTTTAAATCGAGAATCAGTCCCAGAACTAATCCAGCGCAAGTTCACCGCGAAGCGCTTAGCCGATACAGCACTTGCATTGCTAAGCAATCCTAAGCTTCATGACAAAATGGTGCGAGATCTAGCGAAGACTCGGAAAGCGCTAGGAGAAGTTGGAGCAATAGATCGAGCCACTGACCTAATACTTGGAGAACTTGGCAAAATTAGGGGTCACCGAACAAACGTGGACTGAAAACATCTATTCCGGGAACAACTGATCCCAGGAAGTGCGTCCTTTGAGCGTGCCTTCGCCGGGCTTTAATGCCTCGACCACGATCTCGGACGACTCATCTGTTCCACTGCCGGCAGTATAGCGGTTGTCGCCAATAATCGAGACGCCGGTCGGGATGCCGTTTTTGGAGCTGTATTTCTTGCCGGCATAGCCCACACGCTTTTTCTTTCTTTTTCCATCGCCGCCGATAACTTCGGTGTCTCCTTTGGGATCGACGATACCGTTACCATCAAAATCAAACGCGGGCGCCATTGGGCTACCGCCGGTCAGGGCATCGACGGACATCATCCAGCCGGTGCCGCCCGCAGCGCAGGGTCGGGGATCGGTCGGCACAAGGGTATTAAAGAACACGAGCCCATCCCGATACCGGGCATCCGTCACGACACGCTCGCCCTTGTCGGGAAGATCAAGATACCAGCCATACCGGTCGCCGGTGCTCGCCTGTCTGTAGTCGACCTTGAGTTCCTGCCAACGGTCCGGATCCGTAATGCGTCCACCACTCTGGTTGGTACGCAAAAATACCTGCTCGACGAGATCCGTCCGATCTAACCGACCCCTACCCCGATCCCAGACAGCGTAAAAACTCTGGGTATCAGTGGTGGTGTTGTCGCCCGCCACGAGGTACTGGCCGGTACCGAAAAAGATCATCAGATTGGGCTCGTTGCCCCGCAAGGGCAATGTGGGATGCCGGATGATCTCCGGCTTGGCCATAATCGGTTGGCGCGCGGCGCCGCTGAAAAGCGGAGCACCGTGAGCCACCTTCCAGTCGGCGGTCAGTTTGCTGGAAAGATCAAAGGCCCATAAATTGCCCTGTATATCGCCTGCATAGACACGATCAGCAACCCGGTCCCCGTCTGTGTCGATCACTGCGGGCGTCGATAATCCGTTTCGGCGACTGACCGATCCTGCGCCTGTGGGAATCCTCAGGTAATCACGCCCCTCCGTCCACTTTCGATCAAGACCGCCATCGAGAAAAATCACGAAAAGCTCGGCCTGGCCAGAAGTCGGCGTCCCGGTGGCAGTGTGTTCATAGCCGTTGCCGACGATCGCTGCCCACCTGCCGTTCGGCAACAGGGCAATAGTGGGCCGCGCCAGAGTGTATCCAAGATGCGGGTCGTCACTGCTTGAGAACTCCCAGAGGGCAATATGCGTCGCATTGCTTTCTTTGAACTTCTCAGGGTCCGTCACATCCAGCGCAAAAAGTCCCCGTCCGCCAGAACCCTGAATACCCACCAGAACGCTTCGCCAATTTGGGGCACTCGAAAATCTCGAAGGAATAAAGACATCCGAAACCGCTGGGGTACCGTCTACGTAGTAACGGTGGCTGTAATCCGGATCGGTCAGGTAATGATAGCCCTGGCTTTTGGCAGTTGAGAAAAGATTACCTGGCAGGTATGCAAGAAGCTCCTTACCGGTATCGGCTGCAAAAAGATGAAGCATGCCGTCATTCGCGCCGACCGCGACCACGCCCTGTCGGCCATGACGGTCCCGGGCAAAGCGGCTGTAGGCCTGAGTGCCCGAAGGAAATGCGCCACCCGTGGGCCACTTAAGGGACGGCTTTCCAATGAATACCGCAGAAGAATGAATGATGTCGCCCAGCAGGCTTTCTCTTTCGCGAAAGCCCCAACCGCCTTTTTCGTTGCTGCGCTCTCCACGCAGGTAGCCCAGACGGGCCTTGCCGATGGCGGTACTGATGTGCGAACTGCCTGGGCTTGAGAATTTCTGGATGCGGTGGTTGTACGCATCTGCCACAAAAAAACTGCTGCCCTCACATACACCGCCATCAAAGACCGCGATGCCGCGGGGATATCTGAACTGGCCATCCCCTGAGCCGACCAAGCCCCACTTTTCGATGAAATTACCGGCTGCATCAAACTGCTGCACACGGTTGAAGTACTCCACCACGAAGACATTGCCGCTGCCGTCGGTCGCGACGCCGTAGGGGTAACGGAACTGCCCGTCTGCTGTTCCGTAACTGCCCCACTGGGAAAGAAAATTCCCCTCGGTATCGAACTTCTGGATGCGGTGATTAACGTAGTCGGAGACATACACGTTGCCTCCAAAATCAATTGCGATGCGGTTAGGGGTCCAAAAACGTCCGGCGCTCGAGCCTTTGCCGCCCCATTCCCGAAGGTAGCGGCCCGCGGCATCAAAAACCTTTATCCGATGATTCTGGATCTCCACCACATACAGATTGCCGCTCGCATCCACTGCCACATCAAAGGGGTAATACATCTGGTTGGGCTCAAGACCATAACCTCCGAAACTGGCCAACAGATCCCCCGTCGGGCTGAATTTCTTGATCGAATGCGATCCGTGCTGGACCACGTAGATATTGTCGTCTTTATCAGTCGCGATACCGACTGGATGATCAAGATGCTGACTGCCGGACCCGAGACCGCCCCATTGCGTCAGAAAGCTGCCGTCACGGTCGAATTTCTGAACCAGATGATTATCATAGTCGACAACATAAACATTGCCTTTACTGTCGGTCGCCACATCAAAAGGCAGACCAAACTGGCCGTTGCCTGAGCCCGCGCGCCCCCATTTACGCTCATAAACCAGATTACCGGAGGCGCTGGCCTGGCCAAGCAGGTCACGCTGCTGCAAAGTCGACAGGTAATCCCAACGGAACGGAACGCCGCCCGGGCGTGCTTTCGACGCCGTTGATGCTTTTGGTGATCCCGAACAGGTCGAGACCGGGGGCGTATCCTCACTGTTCCAAGTAAGCATGGTCCGGGTTTCGGGATCACTCGCATTATCAAGCTGATGTGCCGCAGACCACCGCGCAGGGCCAGGGCGACCTTTGGCATCGAGCCTGCCGGCAATGACATCTCCTGTCCAGTGCTCAGTGTTGAAGGTGGTTAGATAAAGATCCGTTCCGCTCTGCAGCAAACTGGTGCTGAATGTCGCCGCAGAAGCTGAACCGCTGGTATGCGCCAGGATGTCTTCACCGATCTTGGCAAACGCGGCTTTGAGCTCCGCCTCGTTGTCTGCCTCAAAATAAAGTCCGCCTCCTTTTTTCGCGGTTTCTTTGAGCAATGTCTGGCTGGTGTGGAACCCGATCGTGTAGGTCACCAGATTGTTTTTGGATTCACTGCCGTCAAACTCGTCAATGTCGGGCCGAAGATCGATGTCATTGAACGCAGCCGCCACGCTGATGAGCGGGTGATAGCAGGTCGGGCAGTAGTCACGCAGAGGCCTGGACGCATTGCCCCAGCCCCAGCCATCGGTCAGGAGAATCAAAAAGTTTTTCTGACACCAATGGCAGATCGGCGACGGTGCGGTCGATCGCCGCCAACTTTTGTTAGGCCCGCTTGGCAGGACTTCGTTTAATGGATATGCCCGCGGCACGTCATCGGGATGCAGGATGAGATCTCCGCGAAACTGACCATTGGTGGTGCAGCTCGATGATGAACTGTTGCCTGGGTTGACCGTGCCGCCAAGACCCACCAGATAACGGCCCATGTGCTGCAGTGTGCCGACCAGCGGTGTGCCGCCCCGGGGAGTAAGATCACGAATCGCCTTGTAGATAAGCGCCCGGTTGGTATCCAGATCAACAACCGGCTGATCAAGCTCACCGCCGAAGTTGTAGCGACTGAAAGATGCCACACCCACGCGGACATTACTCAGCGAATCGAGCAACGAAATTGCCGCATCCTGTGCCTGCTGCATAGGACGCTTGGGCTGACCCGATCGGCGCCAACCCATTGAGCCCGAGTCATCCACCACAATGAGAATGTTGGGCGCACTCGCGGCGGAGGTAAGGATCGGCGCCTGCGCCAGCGGGCCAGGGTCCGCCAGCGCTGTGGTCAGGGAAGCAATGAATAGACACAGAGCGCCAAACCAGCCTCGGTGAAAATGATTGAGACTGAACATGGCCTACTCAGGAAACAAAGGCGGCATTGCGGACGGAGGCGGAGATTCAACCGGTCCCGTAATTTCGAGAAGTCGCTGCCTGTGTTCGTTAATCGCCGCATCAATTTGCGCCAGGGTCAGCGTCATGTCTTCTGATATGGCCTGCCAGAGTTCACGCTCGTTCATATCGGTTGGCACGGGTGTTGCCCGAAACCGTTTTTGTTCCTGAAGAATCTCGTAGCGAAGGCTTTCCAAGCCCTGGATAACGCGCAGCAGCGATTGACCCTCGCTCTCATCCGCCTGAGCCACAAACGGCATCGCCAGAGCCGCCGCGAGCAATGCTGCGATCACCTGACGTAACGGCAAGGCCATTGTGGCGTACACGCTAGAACCACCCGTGCCGGGGCAACCAGTCGGGCGAGGAGGCATCTTCCGCCTTGGTGCAGCCTTTCATGTCTTCCTTCAGGAACTGGTATGCGCTTCGCATGTCGATACGGTTGCGGCTGACTCCGCTTCGCTCGATCGGCTCGCCCGAACATGCCAGAGCGGTCTGCAGTTGCGACACCGAGGCGTTCGGGTCGTAGCTTCGCAAAAGGGCAAAGGCGCCAGCGACATGGGGCGCTGCCATGGAGGTGCCGCTCATGCGCCGGTACGACCGGGATGGCACGCCCGCCGTGATGGCCTCCCCCGGCGCCAGCAAATCAATTAGCGGAGAATGGTTGGAAAAGGAAGACAGGCCGTCGGCTTTTGTTGAACTGCCCACGGCAACCGCGTTGCTTATACAGGCAGGATGACTGATGTAGCCATTCATACCGCTGTTGCCAGAGGCGATCACTACTGCGATGCCCGCATTGGTAAGGCGATTGATAATCGACGCGATTGCTGGCGAGCCGCTATCGCAGGCCGAACTGTAATAGCCTCCACCGAGACTCATATTGACTGCTGCGATATCAAAGCTGTTGCGCAGACTGTAGATATATTCCAGCCCACGAACCTGATCCGACCCATAGGACATGACGCACGGTGCATAACCGCCACACCAGTAACTGCTGGTGAACTTGGAAAAGACCTGCACCCGAATGATGTTTGCATCACGGGCCACTCCCCGAAACGAACCGTCATCGCCGGCTGCAATTGTGGCCACATGGGTGCCGTGATCGCAGCCGCCCACCGTGGTGGGGCAGTTGCTCCCGGCCGACACGCCGGTACGCGAAGACACTTTGCCAACACACAGCGACTCGGAAGGGTAATAGGAATAATTTGAGGAAAAACAGCCGCCCGCCACGATACGGCTTTTGAGCATTCTTTCATGATTTGTGCCTGTATCGAGAACAGCGATGGCTTGTCCCTTGCCCCGCAACGTGGGGGTCATATTCCACACTTTGTCGGCTTGGATCACATCGGTGCTGTCTTTGAGCATCGGCTGGGCGACAGCATCCTCTTGCACGGTCACCACCGCAGGATCAAGGAGCACCCGGCGCAACTGGCTCCGATCCACCTCAAGCGTCATAAAAGGAATATCCCGAAACTGCCAGAGTACGCCGTTCTTCTCTGTTGCCTCAAAAACACGCTGCGCGATTCCACGCTGTACTTTGGCCATGTCCCTCGCCTGAGCCTTTACATCACTGGCTGACAGTTCGTGGGGTGCGACCATGTCAAAGTCAATGCCGACCAGTACCCGTATGGTCTTGCCCTCCTCCACGAGTTCCAGCAGCATCCGACCCGGCCCATCTTCATCCGGCCCAGGCGCCATCCTCGTATAAACAATAATCGGAATGCGTTTAGCACCAGGCGCCAGGTCATCGGCAATGCCCGACTGCAGACAAACGATAAGCAGCGCAAAAACCAAAAAAGACACCAGGTAACGTCCCGGATCAAGAGCATGTATTTTCATTTTTGTTTCAACTTATGATGAGTTCATCCAACACGGCCAGAGACTGGTCTCACTATGGACGATCACTGTTTCGATAAATGTGACAGGGATCACACTGACCGACAAGTCGGGTTTGCCTCTATGTCGGCAGCGCTTTTTCCCAGGGTGGAGGATCACCGAGGTGCTCAACGAGGAAATCCACGAACTGGCGAACCCGGGGCGGTAGATACTGACTGTGCGGATAGAGCGCCGTGATCGGATAGGCGACAGGCGAAAACTCCGCCAACACTTCAACAAGCCTGCCTTCCCTTATATAGGGCGCCACTTCCCAGAGGTCTTTCATGGCAATGCCCTGCCCCGAAAGACACCACTGCGTCAGGATTTCCGAATTATCGGAATCCATTGTCCCGGACAGACTCAAGGTCTCGTGCTGCCCGGTCGGATGCACTAGCGTCCAGCGCCACTGCTGCGAACCCGGAAATCGCAGCAACAAGCAGTTGTGACCGGCAAGATCTTCAGGGGTGTTCGGCGTACCCTCTCGTGCAAGGTAATCGGGCGAGGCGCAAAACACCCTCCGACTCACCGCGAGCCGCCTTGCCACCATATTGGAGTCCTTGAGCTCGCCCACCCGTATCAAAAGGTCGATCTGCTCATGGAAGAAATCATCAAAACGGTCGCTCGCAACCAGTTGCAGTTGTACCTGCGGATGCCGTTCGGTAAACGCAGCCGCCATGGGAGCCAGATGCAGCCTTGCAAAACTCACCGGCGCGGATACCTTGAGTGCACCAGCGGGGCCGTCACGACTCACCGCTATTGCACTTTGGGCCTGATCCACCGCCTCCAGAATATTCAGGCTGTGGTGAAGGAAATGATGTCCATCCGGAGTGAGATCCACCTGGCGGGTGGTACGGTTCAATAGCCGCATCCCGAGCTTCTTTTCAAGGCGAATCAGTCGCGAACTGACCACCGCCGGCGTGAGCCGAAGATCGCGGCCGGCGGCCGTCAGGCTGCGCAGTTCCGCCACGCGCACAAAGAGCAGAAGATCATCCGTTTCCATCTATTTTCAATTTTTTCGATATAGTCCTTTGTGATTGTAGCGATTTTTCTGAAAAGACAATCCGGGTAGGATGCGCCCTTGCGGCGATGCATCTCGGCAAAACTATGATTTCTGGAACCAAATGACCTTGACCATACCCTGGGTAGAGTGGGCCAGCCTGATGATCCGCTGGCTGCATCTTGCAGCCGGGATTGCCTGGATCGGCACTTCTTTCTACTTTATATGGCTGGATCTCAGCCTGCGCTCTCGAAGCACCCTTGCCCAAGGAGTGCTCGGAGAATCGTGGAGTGTGCACGGCGGAGGCTTTTATCACGTACAGAAATACACCGTCGCACCGGACGAGATGCCTGCCGAACTGCACTGGTTCAAATACGAGGCTTACTTCACCTGGCTTTCCGGATTTGCGCTGCTGGTGGTGATCTATTACTTCGGCGCGACCAGTTACCTTATCGACCCTGCACGCGCTGACCTCACGCCGGCTTCGGCGATCGTCGCAAGTCTCGGATTCCTGATCGGCAGTTGGCTCATTTATGAGG